>Ga0307476_10000031_pt1 | contig 154833 bp, 165 predicted proteins | sample atmos_gasesECM2C_2_FD_203314 | JGI IMG/M metagenome (GOLD analysis project Ga0307476, IMG submission 203314) | Hardwood forest soil microbial communities from Morgan-Monroe State Forest, Indiana, United States - atmos_gasesECM2C_05 | ecosystem: Environmental > Terrestrial > Soil > Temperate... | reverse complement strand
CGCGGGGAGCTAGAGATGGAGCGAGGCCGTTATAGTCAGGCACAACTTGCATTCGAGCGGGCCCTTACCCGAGCTAGAACACGCAGCAATGCATACGGAGAAGCAAGCGCCCTCCTAAGTCTCAGCTGGGCGGCGCTGCTGCGGGAACACTTCGATGAGGCGCTTGACTGGTCCAACGGTGCCTATCGTCAGTCTAACGTGGTCGACGCTACCGCAATCAGCCAAGTCGCTCTGGGCAATCAGGGCTGGGCATACTATCGGCTTGGAGAACACGAGAAGGCGCTTGGGCTGTTACTTGAAGCCAAAAACCGCGCCAGCCAGATCGGCGCCGTCACGGATGAAGTGAAATGGCTCACAACCGCCGGTTACGTCTATCTCGATGCGCGTGATTACGCCGCAGCGCGTCGGTCTTACCAGCAAGCGCTTGATCTCGCACAGAGTATCAACAGCAAGGGAGACACCCTCGACGCAATGATGTCCCTGGCGCTCGTTTCTGAACGAACCGACAAACTCGACGAAGCGCGCGACTGGGCCGACCGTACGATTGCGTTGGTCCCAGCTGATGGCAATCGCCTCGACATTCTCTACCCCATGCTGGTCAAGGGCCACGTCGCCGCCCGCCAGCACGACCCCGCCCAAGCTGAAAAGACATTTCGCGAGATTGAGCAGGACCCCAAGAGCCACGTCTTCTTGAAGTGGGAAGCCGAACACTCCCTGGCCCAACTCTACGAAGACGAAAATAATTCAGACTCGGCCGATCACGAATACCACGCCGCACTCAGCACCTTCGAAACCGCGCGCTCCTCCCTGCAGCATGAGGAATCGTCGCTTCCCTTCCCCGCCAACGCCTCCAGCATCTACGACGACTACATCCACTTCCTTGTAACCCAAGGCAAGACGGCCGAAGCTCTGCAGGTCGCCGAATACAGCCGCGGCCGAGCCTTGGCCGAAGGCCTAGGATTATTGCAGAAAGGCACGTCATTCAAACCAGATCCGCCCAACGCTCAGGCCATCGCCCGTAAGGCCGGCGGCACGATTCTTTTTTACTGGCTCGGCGAGAAGCAATCCTACTTATGGGCGATCACCGCGCAGAAGACGAGCCTGTTCACTCTGCCTCCGAAATCCGAGATCGATCCCACAGTCCAGCGCTATCGCAAAGCTCTCGCCGAGCAACGGGAATTCCTGCAGATCACCGATGCCGATGGCCGCGCACTCTACCGCACTCTGGTGGCTCCGGCGCAGCCCTTGCTGGCAAAAAATGCGCAGGTCTTCATCATCCCCGACGGCAGCCTGAATACGCTCAATTTCGAAACCCTTCTGGTTTCCGACCCCACCCCACACTACTGGATCGAAGACGTCACCATCGCCGACGCCAATTCGCTACGCCTGCTGGGAATCCCGCGCGCGGCCAGCAAGAGCACCGGCAACCTGCTCCTGCTGGGCAACGCCGTCTCGCCGAATCCGGACTACCCCGAGCTGCGAAAAGCCGCTGCGGAAATGGAGAGCATCGAAAAACATTTCTCCCCCACGCAGCAGGAGACATTCGCCCGCGATCAAGCCACTCCAGCGGCGTATCTCGCGAGCAAGCCCGGCCAGTTCTCCTACGTCCACTTCGTCGCCCACGGAACCGCCAGCCGCACCAGCCCGCTCGATTCCGCCATCGTCCTCTCCCTGGCTGACGCCGGCAGAGACGATTCCTTCAAGCTCTACGCCCGCGACATCATTCATCAGCCTCTGCGCGCCGAACTGGTCACGATCTCCACCTGCTACGGAGCCGGCGCACGCGCCTACTCGGGCGAGGGCCTGGTCGGACTCTCCTGGGCATTTCTCCGCGCCGGAGCCCACAACGTGATCGGAGCTCTATGGGAGGTCAGTGACGCCTCCACTCCCCAGCTCATGGATGAACTCTACCGTGGATTGAAAAAAGGCATGCGCCCCGACTCCGCTCTGCGCGAAGCCAAACTGTCCTTGCTCCACTCCAGCAACGCCTTCCGCAAGCCCTTCTACTGGGCCCCCTTCCAGCTCTACACCGGATCGTAAGTGGTGACGTTCGCGAATCTGCGTCTAAGCCCGCTGCGCTCTCGTGCGCCCCGACGTTCTTGTCGGCTTCGCTGACCAGCGCCCAAGGCGAAATGTCTTCTCGTAGCCTGTGGATTTGTTGGAAATTTTCACCGCCAGAACTCCGCTGCTGTCACAGGTATAGGTTTCTTCAATCACAAAACCGTTCGTTCCCAGCGTGCGGACCACCGGCACCGACGCCAGGTCCGCCCGATCCTGCAACATCGGATCGAACGGGAAGCGAATGTCATCCCAGTCGGTGATTTCCCCGACCGGACGCCCATCGCCTGCCAGCCGTGCGCACTCCAGATAGCGGAAATGCCCGACATTGTGGGCGGGATGGTACGAACGCACGCTCCGCAGCGACGGCTGTCTGGGCCCCGGCAACGACGTGCCTCGGGGGAAAACAAGATCGAACACAACGCTGCGTCCGTCGTCGGTCTCGCGCCAAAGCCCGAAATTCCGCATGAACTGGTCGCGAAGAATGAAACCGGATTGTGTGTCTGCCCGGATGACCAATCCAATGGCGGTCGCGGACCGCATATACGCCGAGCGACGCACCCGCCTTCCGAACTCTTCCCGAAGGATTCGAGCTACCGGCGGAAGTTCGGAGCCACCGCCGGTCACGTAGAGCGTGTCGATGGGTCGTTCCGGATGCTGGGCCAGTAGTCCGTTGACCACTTCGCGCGTCGATTCGATCAGCGGCCTGCACCGCTCATAGAACTCGCTCGCCGAGATAGAAACCTCGTGCCAGTTGTTGCGCACACGTTCGAGGTCGACGCTCACCTTGCGCGTATTGGGATTGAGCGCTTCCTTTTTTTCGCGGCACTCCTCCAGAAGAGTGAACCATTCCGAAGCGGAGAGCTCCTCCCGTTCCTCGGAAGTGACCCCAGCCGCCTCCAGCGCGAGTTCCGCCAGGATCTCGTCAAAGTCATCACCACCTACAGTGGGAATCCCGTCCGAGGCGACGATGGAGTGCATGTCGTCGCCCAGTTCGATGAGCGAAGCGTCAAAGGTTCCGCCACCCAGGTCATAGACCATGAGCCAGCCTTCCGAAAGGGTCTTCTTGTCGGCCCGCTCCCGGTGGGCGAACTCGACCGCAGCCGCCGAGGGCTCGTTCAACAGACCCAGAACTTCAAACCCCGCGTCCCGCGCCGCTTCCGCGGTCAAAAAGCGCTGATTGCTATTCGCATTCGCCGGCACTCCCAACATCACTTCCATTGGCCCGGTCGCGCCGCCGGATAACGTGGAATGCTCACGCAGTTGATCCCGCAAAGCCTCCATCAGTTCCCGCATCAGTTGTCTGATCTCGAAAGACTGTCCACCGATTTCGAACCGGGTTTCCGGCCCGGCATCTCTCAAAACGCGCTTAAGAGACCGGGACACGGCCCAACCTGGTTGCCCTTGCGCCCGCCACGCTTCCCACCCATAAGCGAGCCGGCCGCCTCGCACGGCAATCAATGGCGGAAACCAGTCGCGCACGTGACCGTCTGGTGTTTCGAAGTTGACAAGCGGATAGTTACCACGATCCGCGGCTGCGACCACGACGCGAGTTGTACCAAAATCTATGCCGAGCTTCACGGATGAACCGATCCACCTCTGCGCGATATATGTGCGTTTTCATTCTAGAACATTTGGGTGGACGCCAGCTCTCGTGTCGCTGCTGTTTGCAAAATCGCCGTCGCACTCACCGCCAACGATGACAACCTACTCCAAAAGGGGCGTTCTCTTATAATGCGATTTCGTCAACCGTTCACTATCTCCAACTGCACGGCTTTCTGCGACCGAAAGGCCAATTTGGTCAAAACTGACCAGTAATCAGTTCGCAGCAGCTACACACTGTTAAGGGGCCTTCGTTATTTACGTTCGGGCGGGAAGGCCGCCTACAACTTGGGCTGAAATCGGACGGAGGTGGCTTGTAATGATGACTTTCGTGGCGGTTATCTTCGGAGTTTTCGCAATTGCTCTGATCGTCCTCCTGATCTACAACAGCACACTCACCATGCGCAGGGATGACCAGTTGTTTCTGGATGACGCCAGTTCGCACATGCACGATGAGCAGACGGAACTATTGGCCAAGGTGAACCGGCTAACCATCCCGGTGCGCGTGTTCAGCATCGGGTCTGCGGTATTCCTGATGGTGCTCGTGGCAATGTGGCTCTACCAGAAGCTGAGCGGGGTCCAGTAGCGTCGAAAGCGGGGGACTTGCGCCATCCGGCGATAGTCCAAGCCGTACGATTAGCGTAAACGGTTTGCGACAGCTTAGGCGCATAATCACACTATGATCGTTGAACCTGCCAGCGTGGAATCGTTCTCTCTTATTTTGCTGCTCGTGTGCAGTGCGCTTGCGTTCCTCTCCGGCATGGGTAAAGCCGAAGAAGTTCGGCGCTTTGCCGGCAGCGATGTGGGTTAGCTTACTCGTTGTCGCACCTCTCTGCTCAAGGGCCATTGGGTTCATCGAGTTTTCTTCGCGATAAGCCGCGGCAGCAACGAAGAACATAGGAGCTGGCGACAAATTGCCATTGGACTCATTGAGAAACGGCTGACCTCAATGAGCGATCTATGGCGATGCGACCACACTGCCGCCGAACACGATAACAGTTTCCTGGACGCGGAAGAAAGAGGCGCACAAAATCACCGCCAGCGAGGCTAGTGGGCTGGTCTCAAACTGAGGACTAGCTCCTCAATCGTGAGTTTTCCATTCTTCTTGTCGCGCTCCAACTCGTTCGATTGCGAGTCGCTACCCTCAACCTTGTCTGTCAGGCAGCGAGTGCATTGAGACGTCGCTGCATTTCTTCGACCGAAACGTTTTCCTTATGCGTCGAAATCGTCCATGTGCTACCGAATGGATCGAGGACGCGCCCTTCCCGTGAACCGAAAAACATATCGGTCATGCGGCTCAACACTTCGGCACCTGCATGCACGGCCTGTGCGAAAACCGCATCCGAGTCCGCGACAAAAATCTGGACAAGCAAGGTGTGTTCCGGCCACCCTCCATGGATTCACCCAAATTCAAGCGAGAATCGCCCAACTTCAATTCGCAGTGCACCACTTTTCCAGCGGGCAGGGATAGACGCAGGATTTCTTCAGCGCCAAACGCTCGTCTGTAGAACGATACCGCTGCATCGACGTTCTTAACGATGATGTTCGGCACAAGGGTGTGAAACCCTGCCGGTATGGGATTGACGCTCACGGAAACCTCTCCTTCAGGGAAGTGAAGAGCAATGCCCCGCAATTCAACGCAAAGTTGCCAGAAAGGTTCGCGATTCGCGCATCACGTCCGCCTCATTGGAGAGGAATACGAAATGGTCCGCGCCCCAAAGGTCGACCGCGTCCAGCCAGCACAATCGGTCATCCCGATCCGCCCCAATCGAACACCTCGGACCGGACCCCCGGCTTCCACCGTAACGAATGGCACTCGGTGCCTGGATGGATCATGCCAGCCCGCAGAGTCCTGGGCACTGCCAGTTACAGCGACGGCCAGACCTAGGACGAGCAAACGAGGGAGGACACTCTCCATTTGGGGTCACGTTACCAACCGTACCGATCCGGCGTCTGAGCAATTCTGAACACTCTCGGGATTCATTGATTCGAACGAGCGAGACCCCAGCTGGCGTGACCTGAAGGAGCGGACAGACTTGCTACGGTCCCTAACCGTCGAAACGAGGCATTTCACAAGTTGAGATTCAGCAGGCCTCTTCAGGCCGTGATTACCGGTCTTGAAGCCCGATAAAGCTGCCCGGCAAAAGCTCCCAAGCCCAGGCAAACCACACCGAATCGGACCAGCCCGCCAAGATACGGTATGAACCCAACGATAGTGAGGATCAACAGGCCCACCAGCAGTCCCAGCAACCAATCGCCTTTCGTGGCTCCCGAGGGTTTCAGAAGTACCCGACCCAGGAAGGCTCCAACCCAAACCTTCGCCAGGTAGAGCGCAGCCAGATATACCGCGAACAACATTAGCGAGATCGGGATGCCAATCAGTGTGATGGCTGCCACGACGATGGCTACCGGCACTCCCGCCAGAATCCCAACCCCCAGCCCGAGGGTTAGCCAGCCTGAGCCCACCGCCTGGGTCGTGGCCCGGAAGAAGCCGGGAAACAGAACCAGGCCCAGCCATCCCACCAGCATGGCGGCAGCGATCCAGAGAGCTTGGTGGAAGTAGAATCTGGGGCGCGTGAATTGGTTCTTCCTCACCTGCAGCTGGATGTCACGTTTGCCCGCAATGGTCGCACCGTCGGCGATTTGCACCTCGTTCTGCTGGCGCACGCGAGCGCTCAGGTCGCCGCCGACCCGGGCTGTGTTCGTCAGGGTGAGGCTACCTCCGGCCGTGTTCAGCTCTCTGCCGATGCTGCCGCTCACATCGGCGTTGCCAGAGAGGAGCAGGTCGACGCCGCGTTTCACCTCGCCTTCAAGGCTGACGTCGCCGGCGGCAACCACGATACCGTCGCCCACGTGGCCCCGGTCATCCATACGCAAGGACTGCGTAAAGCCGTAGACGCTGTGACCCAATTGCCCGTCCAGGTCGAGCGATCGCGAAAAGTTGTAAACGCTGCCTTCTACTCGTCCGCTCACAACAGTTCTCTTGGCAAAACTCACCAAGTCGCCCTTGACGGTGCCGCGTACTTCCACGATCCCGCCAAAAGCCAGCAAGTCCCCATTGATCACGCCTTCCACGCGCACAGTGTTGGCGGCGGCCATAAGGGTGTCGTCCACAGTCTCGCTTGTCGGTACCGTGACGAAATCCCCGTGGCGCCGCTCCAGAGCAAAGCTGGGCAACGACAACATAAGCAGCACGATCAGCAGACGCGAGCCAGGCTTGGCTAGCCGCCCTCGGCGTGCCAGCAGCAGTACACTTCCGCCCAACAGCGATAGCAAAAACAGAGCCCCAACGACAGCAGCATATTCGGTCAGCATGCCGGTACCTCCATCTGCAAAGTAGTCGGAAAGGCTAAACATCAGGTTTGTGAGGCCGCTTAGGCTGAAGGGATTGAACCATTCCAGTGCTTCCGGAATTTTCAGCTCATCGATCGACACGAGAACGATCGAACCTAGCGCCAGCACCGCAGCCATCACCGCCAGGTCACCCCACGCCCAGGACAAGCGCGAACGGTAGAAGGCCTCGGGGCTGGCCGCTTCTTCTGGGAGTTCGCGCAGGCTTTCGCTCAGAACTCGGCTCTCAGCGCGCAATGCGTCCACTAGCTCCCGGCAGCGCTGGCACCCGGCTAGGTGGTCTCGCAGCTGCCGTGCCTCATCGAACGGCAGTTCGTCGTCCACGAAGATGGCGCAGGTCTGCTCCGAATAACATTCCATGATCACTAGCTCCCGTGGGCCAGTTTCCGGCGCAGTTCCTGCTTGGCACGAAATATCAGCGCCGCCACATGGTTCCTCTCGAGGCCCAACTGCTGTCCGATCTCGTCATAGCTCAACTCGCTGTAATAGCGCAGGACCAGCGGCACGCGGAAGTTCTCCGGTAGGCGTCCGATGACAGCCTGCAGCTGCGCCCTCTCCGCCATCCTGATGACAGTGCCCAGCGGCGACGGCTCCGAACTGGTTGCCTCGATGACCGCAGCTCCGTCTTCAACTTCCACAATCACCTGCCGTTCACGTCGACGACGCCGCAAAACGTCAATGCATTGGTTGCCAGCCACCCGCAGCAGCCATCTGGGGAACGGTATCGAACCGTCATAGCTCTCAATTGAGCGATGAAGCTTGAGAAAGACTTCGCTGGTGGCATCTTCTGCGTTCTCCCGTGAGTCCAGCATGTAACGGCACAAGCCGAATACACGCCGGACATAGCGGTGATGGATTTCCCCCAGGGCCTCGGCATCGTGGCCTTGGGCGCGCTCGAGCACGCTCTCCAAATCGAGGCCCTCCATCAGCCTGGCTTCGCCCTCGCGGGGCTGCGGCGCTTTCGCCATGTTCCTTTTGGCGTCCATAAGGCAGTACGCTGCAGATCGAAGGAAATTACATACATTTTAGGCGACGAGGGGAGCCCTAGGCTGGCAGGGTGTCTTCGCTATTGCACCTGTTGATTTTGACGCCGGCGATGTTCACCTGGCTGCGCGAGCGCGATATTCGACGGGGATAAAGACTGCCTCGTCGTGGCTGGCCGACGATTCGGAAGTGATCCCATGGTCGCTGGATCGGAATGCCGAGTGCAGCCATTTCCCGCGTCAGCGCGCGCTTTTCAGCGGCTTGCCAATCGCGAGCAGGAAGATGACACTTTTGCCTTTTGCTCGCGGCGAAAAAAAGTTAGTCACGTCATCGTCGAAGAAAGTCAGCCCAGTCGCGCCCAGCCGCTGGGCATACGTGGCCAGGTACATTCTGCCGCCAATGGCGCCAGCCTCCAACTGGATAGCCCGGTAGCCGCGATTCCCGAATTGTTCCAGAATGCGTGTCAAATCGGCGAGAAAGAAGATGTCCACGCACGCGTCGGCTGGCAATTGCTGCTCCAGGCCAAGATGATGGGCCTCGACGCGGAATTCCCCTTCCTTCAAAAGCTCCAGAGCGTTCCGCTCACGTCCGAAGACGTATGCCCCCTGCTTGAGCCCCAGCACTGAATGCACGATCAGGTAGAGATCGTTGAGTTGGGTGCCGGGAGGCTCAAGGAAGTCGGCTGGAAGACCGCGCGTGGCGCAGTCAAGAATGGTCGAGAGCTGTGCCAATGTAATGGATACCGTCTTATCGAATACTCGGGTAGAACCGCGACGCAGGATCACCTGCTCGATGGTGTCCTCCGGTTGTTCTTCTTCCGGCAGGCGCTGCAGTTGAACTCCCTCGCCCGCTGGAGCGGAAGGTGCAAGGACCGTTTGCTTCCGGCGCCACTGAGCCACTTCCTCTTCGGACCCAAGTGAAGACGCATCGTGCATCTCAAGCATGGCCGGATATTCGACCTCGCGCTGCGAAAGTGGGATCGTCTCCAGGCCGAGCACCGGAGATTCTCGCGGGGTTGGCAGCGAACTCTCCGATCTGTGCCCGATCGGTACGAGGCACAATGAAACCTCACGCCGGGTATCGAGATCAAGCAGGCGGTTCGCCTCGGCGTCCACGAACCCGAGCACGATTTTGGCGGGCAGCCCCGAAGCCGCAGAAACGGCCAGCAGATTTGCCAGCAGTGTGCCGCTATCCCAACCGAAATGGCGATAGGTGCGCGCGTGGTACTTCCAGGCGTTCCGCCAGTACGTTCCGGTGCAGATGATGGTCACGGGCGCACCCGCCACCGCTGGTTCGCTCGCACTCGCCTGAGCCAGGTTTCCGCGGAAGTCACCCTTTCGCAGAAGCCGCAGCGATACATCCGCCGGATTGAAGTGATACACACCAGCATCCAAGCTCGGGAGATCGCCCGTCACGACGTACAGCTCGATCTCATACAGAGCTCCGGTGCAGGCCGCGGCGCGAAAGTAGATTTCTCCGCCTGGAGATTTGCGCTGTTTGGTAATCCCCGCCGAAAAATAGAGTATGCGTGCCAGATCCTGAAGGTCAGGAACCGAATTGGCTCGCGATGAGGGCAATAGCTCTGAGATTGCGGAGAGCGCTGCCGCTCCTGTTTGCGGCACTTCCCGCGGCAGCGGAAGCGGCTCTATGTTTGGATAGATCTTGAAGGGCTGAGGCCGGTTCGCCCAATCGAGGAAGTGAGGATGGTTACGGATACTCCAGTAGGAGTGCTTCGTGTCATCGTGATACTTCCAAGCCGCCTGGATGTCGCGGTTCCGCATCGGTGACGTCAGACTAGCACCTGCACGGGCTCACGGGCACGAGCGATGAACCTGCGACTGTGGATCGGGGGCTTAGTGGACCTCGGGTTGAATGGAACGGCTCTCCTCCTCAGTAAGGCGAGAAAGATCGCAATAGCCGTACCCTTTTAGGCACGCCGCGTAATTCCGCTTGTGTTCGGCGTTGGCCAGTGTCTTGGCTTCCGGTGCCGTCAGTTTTGTGTAGTCACAGGTTTCCTGCCCGTCCCTGCACGCCGCCAAGTTGCGCCGGTGTTCTGAATAGGCGGTTTGTTTCGCTTGCGGCGCAGTCAGTTTAGAGTGGTCGCACTCGTCCCAGCCGTTCTCACAATTCTGTGCGTTGCGCTGGAGTTCGGCAGCGGCCGCGTCCCTGGTTTGCATAGGAGTTAGTTGAGTCTGATCGCATGTCCCCGAGCCACCCTGACAGTCGGATGCATTGATCTGGCGTCTGGCGATGTTCACCTCCCCGGTTTCCGCCGGAGTCAGTTTGGAACGATCGCAAGCTCCCGTGCCATCCGTACAGGCGGCGAGATTGCGCTGGTGCTCCGCTGCGGCCATCTCTCGGGCTTCAGATAGGGTAAGTTTGGAGTGGTCGCAGGACTGCATGCCGTCGTTGCAGTCGGACACGTTCCGCCGGTGATCGGCCAGGGCCAATGCAATTGTTTCCGGTTCACTGAGTTTTGAACGATCACAAGAATCGTAGCCATTCCTGCAGTTCGCAACATTACGCCCATGACTGGCGAGCGCCACGTCAGCCATCTGTGCAGGGCTCAACTTGGACTGATCACAGGACTCCCTGCCAGCCTTGCAGGCATCCAGATTCTGCGCCAGGTCGGAGGACTGAGCAACGGCCAGAATCGGCCAGAGACTAAGAAATGCTACTTGTACCCAAAGACATTTCCGGAAACTAGTTTTCATATTCTCCACCTTCTGGACGATTTGGAATACGTCGGCAAAAAAGAGACCGTCGTAAAGCTTTGTTGCGCCAACCGGAACCGGTGCGCGGCTCCGGCCAGCGAAAAAACCACCGTCATCTTCCTGATGCGATTACTTGCTGTCTTCTTTTGCTTCGGCAATCTTGGCCTGTTGGCCGGCCTCGGACACAGCCTTGATGAATGCGTTTGCACTTGCCGGAGTTGCTGCTTTTCCCGAGAGGATGCTGCGGAACATCATGTGCTTGCCGTAGATGGCATGAGTGGAGTCGTTGTCCTGCTCCACGACTGCACCTTCCAGCGTCAGGCCTGCGAACACGCCCTTCGAGCGCGAGTAGGTCAGCATCTCAGTGTTCATCTTCCAGTCCGTTCCCGCGGACGCATGACGGCCAACCGGACCGGCTGCGACTGATCCTTCACCCGTCAGCTCAAACTTGCTGGAGAGCAGATGCTGGAAGCCTTGGTCGTTCATGACCAGCATGACCAGGTCTACGTCTTCGACGCCGATCTGCAATCCCCAGCTTCCTCCGCCAATGGAGACGAATGCGGGGGCGCTCCAGCCTTCGGCGCTACGGCAAGTGGCAACGCCGCGTCCGTGCTTGCCACCAAAGATGAAGCCACCTTTAATGAGGTCTGGCACGACCAGAATGCATTTTGCTTTGCTCAGTACTTCGTCCGGGATGCCTTTGTCGGGAGTGGACATAATCGCCTGCAGAACTGTTACGGATCGTTGCAGGCGGTCCACCGAGTCTTCGCGTGCCGAACCCGCCCACGCGTATGTTCCAACCATGCCCAAGACGCTCGTCAACAACAGTGACATTGTTTTTTTCATGAAAGTTCTCCATTAGGAGCCGCAGAACTAAGAGGAGAGAGATTCAGATAGCTGACTTAGTTCAGAGGACCTGAAAGAGAGAGAAGAATTGCTCGTCTCTGGAATCATGATCGCTCAGGCAGAAAGCAATAGCTGGTCTGAATTGCTCACTTCGGTCGGGAATGCTGGTACCCGCGATTCGATTCGGCAACGCGCATTCCGCTCAGAGCGAGCAATTTTGCTCAGAATCGTGGCCCGCTATGTGACACCTTTGGACTGGTCAGAGAATGGTGAGTCTTGTCCATGACATCCATATCGCATCCATTTCTTCCGCGCATGCGTAGCCTGCGCGCCTTCCTCGCTGCTTCCTTGAGGAAATTCCTGAAGATGGAACCCCACGATGGCGACTTCGCCTCGCAGCGGATGTGTCCCTCTTGTGGACTCATCACGCCGCGCCACGAGACACGTTGCCTGGAATGTGGCAAATCGTTCAAACCAGCCTGAAGTCCAGCACGACGCTGAAAGCTGTTCGTAGTCCTTTACCGTCAGGAGCACCTCAATGAGAAAACAGTACCTTCACCTCTCCGCCTACCCTTGCGATACTTGCGCCGGCCCGGTCGTCGCTGGCTCGCTGGCGGTTCGCGAGAATGAAATATCGAAAGAAACCGACATCCGACAAGTGGGCGCGATCTGCCTCGGATGCGGCCACCTGCAAAGCGCAGCGACCGCGCCTGCGCGCGCTCGGCATCTGCAGCCGATGGAATGGGCCCCAGTTGATGCAATCCAGGCTTCGCATCTGACCACAGCTTTTGTGGAAGGACTCAATCGTGCAGAAGTGCGCTGAGCAGTGAATGTGCGGCAATTTACGAAAGTGTATAAAAAGGAACAGACATTCAAACAGAGAACGATGTACCGTTGCCCCAATTAGAACATTGGACGCTCGGTCAAGGGTTAGTGGTGCAAGAACGACCATTCGGACCCTCACGACCGAGTCACTTCCTCAATTCACACGCATGAACTTTAAGGCCGGACTCCTCCGGCCTTTTCTGCGTCGTCAGGCATCCTGAGTTTCTAGGATGCCCTTTTACTTTTTCGACTCTAGTCGTGGAGAACGACATTGAGCAGCGAACTGTGGACCTGCAGCGCGCCTTCGGATCCCCCCGCGTAGTGAATGAAGCCCAGCTTCCTGAACCGGTTCATGAAGAAGCTGACCCGCGAGCGCGTGGTTCCAACCATCTCCGCCAGTGTTTCCTGGCTGATCTTGGGGACTACGGTTTCAGGGATGCCGTCTTTGCCAAAATGAGCGAGCAAGAGCAACACGCGGGCCAGGCGTTTTTCGCTGGAGTTGAACAGTTGGTCTACAAGATCCTCTTCGTAACGGATATTCCGCCCCAGTAAATACGCCACGAACATTTCAGAAAGCGCGGGTTCGCGATGAAGCGCATCCATCATCGCCTCTTTCTCCACCCGCAGAATCTCGCAATCGGTCATCGCTGCCGCGGAGCCCATTCGCCGGAGTTGACCTGCCAATGAGCCTTCTCCGAAGAAATTCCCTTCGCTCACGATCGCAATCGTCGCTTCCTTGCCGACCTTGGATACGACAGTGAGTCTCACTTTGCCTTTTTGGACATAAAAAACTGCGTCTGCTCCGTCTCCTTGCGCAAAGATCAGCTGCTTCTTCGGTACGGTCAGAATCTTCCGGCCATCCCCAATGGTCGCCAGGAAGGTGCTGGGGTCGAATCCGCCGTTTTTCTTGGCTGCCAACTTGGGTCTCATCTCCTCCCAGTATAGTCTCCCCGACGGGATCCGACTCACGAACCTCGCACGGTCTCATTCCGTGAAGTCTCGCCCTTGCACGCCAAGTTCTAGCAAGACTGATCACTTTTGATCAGTTTTGCTACGCCTCCGGTCTCACAATAGAACAGGCGGACAAACACGCCACTACTGGTTAGGGGAGCCATGCCACCAACTATTCAAGTCGGCACGATTCTGATGAAGGAATGGCCCGGGATGAGGCAACTTCTTGGGCTGGAGAGTGAGCCCTGCTCGGGAGAATGGAGTCTGCTTAAGGTTCTGGATGGCTTCGCCCTCGATCGTAAGATCCATGCTGCCGGGTGGAATTTCTTTTTTATGGCGGCGGAGGTTAAGGTGATGTTCTTTGGCTCGCTCGGAGCCGCGAAGATCCAGAAAGCCTTGAAGCGGATTCTAGAGAAGGTTAAGCAGCAACAGTTCAATGGCCTGGAGGTAACTGAAATAGCTGCCAGGCGTTTCCTCGGCGTCCCGTACGTGACCGTTTCTGCCCACTCGCGGCATATGCAACAGAGTTGCTATCTGGATAGCACCGAAGCACGGCAGACGTCTCAGCACGACGCGGAATGGGCCAGAGGTTGATGGACACAGATGGAATTCGGAAAGGACGAAGATCGATGTTTGCCAAGACCATAAAATGGGGTGCAATTGCAGCCTTGATTATAGGCGCCTTCCTGCACTCGACGGGGGGGTATGCACTCTTCTTGCAGTTTGTGGTTGTGACCGCATCCATTTTCGTTCTCGCGCAAGCCGCAACCATGCGTCGGTATGTTTGGATGGCCCTATTTCTTGTGGTTGCTTGTGCTTTTAATCCCGTTTTTGCTGTCCCATTCTCCAACTATAACTTCGGGATAGCGAGCGCCTTCGCGACACTACTATTCTTCTTCTCTCTGGAGCTACTGAACCCGAAATCCAGGCTGTCGGTAGCTTCAACGACTGATCCAGTGCGTGGCAGAGAGTTGCTATGAAAACCGATCGGAGTTTCGACCACGTTCTCGAGTCTGCCGTGATTTCAAGCTGGACGGCTTTGACCCGTGGCGCCCAAACTGGCTTGATTCATATTGAATACGGCTTTGCCCCAGGCGGAACTTTGGACTATCTGAAGATCTGGTCATCTCTCACCCGAGGCCGTTGGCTTCTGGCTTGTGAGTATTGGATGTCGCCTTCCACATTCCACAACACCGGTGTCCGCTTCGATAATGGATACGAATCCGAAGAATTAGCTCACATTTTGGAATTTGTGATGCAACACCAAAACTCGTTCGTGCTCCCCCCGAACCTCGGCCGGCAGGGACTGCTCCAGATTTCTACACCTACGGTAGAGGAAAACGCAGCGGCGGCGGCAATAATAAACGGAAACTTCGCCCGACTCGCTTCATCGCACGCGCAGCCCGCAGTCGCCTGAAAATCTTCGTTCGGGTCACTTTTCTAGGGCCGCCAAACGGCGGTCGCGATGCGGTTCTGTTCGGGGTAGGCCGGTGCTGACCTCGCACTTTTCGCCCGGCTTCGCACCGCATGTGGGGCAACGAACCGCCAGCGCTTCCTTCTGTGTGATTTTCATGCCTTATACAATGCACGGTTGTTCGCCAACAAAATGGTCAATTGTGACCATCGCGCAATCCCCCGCGAGGCGCATCATCTCTCTAGCAAAGGGCAGGGCCAGCGTTGCAAGCTGTGGCGGCACTTTTTCGTATGATCGCCGCGTGCCTTCCCCGACCTTTTCCAAGGAGCGATCGCATGCTTAAGCAATTGGCCACGGACACAAGCAAATCCCCCGAACCGCCGCGGACGTATCCAGGACCGCCGGCTGTGCCGGAGCGCGCCCAACAGCCACCGCTGCTTGAGCCTATCTATGAGCCCTATGCCCAGAAAGGGTTGCATGACGCTTCATATAAGCCTTACTCCGAGAAAGCAGCGCCGCCTGAGCCCCCTTATGAGCCTTACAAGGGCATATAGTCGCTGGCAAAGGTCAGGCGACCCCGGCCGCGCAAACCCATAAGTTGTAGCACCTTCCAGTTCTACGACTGTTTGCCTGAATTACTCTCGGAAGTGGTCAAAAGTGAACAGTTTAATGTAAATGAACCAAGTACCGTAAAAGGGTTAGCGGTTGCTCGCCGCGGAACCTGCTATGTACATGAACGAGAGGCAACTCGCGATATCGGTGCTCGAAGGTCTAAGAGAAGACTTGACTTATGCGCACCTCAATAATGGGAGCCGCATCGTCGACGTAGCCGACCTGCGCCAATATATCTATGAGCAGATCAGCCGGATTAGAACAAACGCGTACTTCATCTCGGCGCTGTACGGCAATAACGATGGCAAGGGGCAAGGCACCAGCAAAGGTCCCGGCCACAACGGGAAACCACAAAGCTAGTGCCGGTTGCCACAGGTCAAGGTAGTTGGAGAGCGTATGGTGGCGCAGTTTGACATCGGGTGCGCAGAAGCCTACGATCGTAGTTGAGCAAGGTACCTCTTCTTACTCTTTCAGGTTCTCTGAACTAAGTCAGCCCATCTGAAGTTCTCCCCCTTAGTTTCCCTCTGAAGGAGGAACTGCGTTATGACTCTATTGACCCGCTGGGAACCTTTTCGCGAGTTGTCCACTATGCAAGATCGCATCAACCGCATGAACCGTCTTTTCCGTGAGTCTTATAACGCCGAAGGCCCGGAAGAAGCCTTGACGACCACCAGCTTCGCACCGCCGGTGGACATCTACGAAGACGAGCACAACATTACTCTGAAGCTTGAGGTTCCGGGCATCGACGAAAAAGACATTGATGTCCGCATCGAGAACACCACCCTGACCGTCCATGGCGAGCGCAAGATCGAGAAGGAAGAGAAAGAGGAGAACTTCCGTCGTGTTGAGCGGCAATACGGAGAGTTCACCCGGTCGTTCACGCTGCCCAGCTCGGTAGATCCGGGACAAGTGACCGCCGACTACGCCAAGGGTGTGCTGAAGATCAACCTCGCCAAGAAGGCCGAAGCCAAGCCCAAGCAGATCAAGGTCAATGTCGGAACCGAAAAAACCCTAGAAGCCAAAGTGTCCGGCAAGGCCGCGTAAGTACAGCAGTCGGTGATAGAGATTGGGAGGTGGCTTTCTCGCCTCCCTTTGTTTCTCAACCGAGCGAACAGGAGAGATCATGACCAACATCAAGTTTGTGGTAAAAGTGAGCCGTGGGGGCACTCGCGCACCTGCCTACGTGCAGCGGATTGATCGGCTTCCCGTCCAGATGACAACCAACCGCAAGCTGGCCCTCATGATGGGAAAGTTCACGGCCGAAGACGCGATTAAAGCAATTCAAAATTCACAGTGCGTTCCGGAGTTAGTGCCCGTACAGGTAAATGCCCAGTAGACGCTTACGCCGCGCCTTGTACGGAAGCGGCTTCCAAATATCTGCAGACCAGAGGTGCGTCTGATCAATTTTGACCAGTCCGCAAGCTCCCACTCGTTGAATACTGGCGGGAGGTGATGCTGCGTGCTTACTCAGACCCCAAACCGCGAGCCGAACCCGCCCGCAATCCAATCTCCAAGCGCCAGTTTCGGACGATCGGGAAAGCGGTTTCTTTCAGACCTGGTTCTCACCAGATTAGGAGCAAATGTCGCTACTGAATACTGTGTTTCCCCCCAAAGGCATCTTGCAGGTGGTCAGCCCTAGCCTAGCTCTGGTCGGGGCTGCAACGGTGCGTACACGGTCGCAGTCGGAGCCGTCGCTCCCAAGCCGAATCGCGGTCATCGGGAACTATCTTCCACGACATTGTGGAATCGCTACGTTCACCACTGACCTGTGCAGCGCGATTTCCGAGGAGTACGGGACTGCTCGACTGTTGGCGCTGCCGGTGAACGACACGCAACTGGGCTATGACTATCCCGCACGAGTGCGGTGGTCGCTCGCACAAGACGACGTGCAGTCGTATCAGGAGGCCGCTGAATTTCTGAACTTCAACAACATCGACATGGTGTGTCTGCAGCACGAGTATGGAATCTTCGGCGGTCCAGCCGGAAGCCATATTCTGCATCTGCTGCGGGGCCTGAAGATGCCTGTGGTGACAACGCTGCATACAGTTCTGCGCGAGCCAGATCCAAACCAACTGATGGTGATAGAAGAGATCGCAGAGCTTTCGGACCGTCTCATTGTCATGAGCCAACTGTCGTCACAGTTCCTGCAGGAGATCTTTAAGGTTCCCGGCAGCAAAATCGACATGGTGCCGCATGGAGTTCCAAACCTGCCTTTCCTGGATCCGAATTTCTACAAGGACCGCTTTGGCGTAGAAGGGAAAGCGGTTCTGCTCACGTTCGGCCTGCTCTCGCCGAATAAGGGAATCGAAAACGTAATTCAGGCATTGCCGCAGGTTCTGTCCAAACACAAGAATGTGGTTTACATCGTCGCAGGCGCGACCCATCCTCACATCCTCCGTCGTGACGGGGATAGGTACCGAGACAGTTTGCGGGCTTTGGCGAAGGAAATGGGAGTGGAATCGCAAGTGATCTTCCACGACCGTTTCGTCAATCCGGAAGAGATGGTCGAATTCATTGGCGCTGCTGACATTTACATCACGCCGTATCGCCACGAAGCCCAGGTGGTTTCCGGAACACTTGCCTACGCACTGGGGGCAGGCAAGGCAATCATCTCGACTCCTTATTGGCACGCGATTGAGTTGCTAGACGACCGTCGTGGCGCGCTGGTGCCCTTCCAGAACCCCGCTGCTATCGCACAGAAGACGATTGAACTTCTCGACACTCCTGCGATACGCCATGCCATGCGCAAACGCGCCTATCTGTTCGCCCGGGAGATGGTCTGGAAACGAGTTGCCCAAGGTTACATGGAAAGTTTCGCGCGCGTGCGTAGCGACCGCATGGAAACTCCAAAAGTGCAGTTCTCGGCCCGGATAACCTCCAAAGCGCTGGATCAGTTGCCGGAATTGAAGCTGAATCACTTGAACCAGATGACCGATGACACTGGAATGCTGCAGCACGCGATCTTCACGATCCCGAACCGTAGAGAGGGCTACACCACGGACGACAATGCTCGCGCCCTGATACTTTCTGTGCTCCTGGAGCACCTGGATAAAAATCGGTTTGGAGAGGCAGGTGTGCCTTCTGCAAAGTCCGCTGGCTTGTATCTGTCATTCCTGGAGCACGCATTTAATCCCCCGAAAGGTAGATTCAAGAACTTCCTCGGCTACGATCGCCGGTGGAATGAATCTGTAGGCTCGGAGGACTGTCACGGGCGTGCTCTGTGGGCGCTGGGGACGGTTCTAGGCCGATCCAGAGATCAGGGATTGAGGGGCGCGACCGGCCGCTTGTTCGAGTTTTCTCTCCCTACAATTCTGGAATTCAACAGTCCGCGAGCCTGGGCCTATGCTCTGCTCGGAATTCAGGAATACCTTACCTCGTATCCTGGAGATCGCGACGCCCAGAAAGTGCGATCTGCCCTCAGCCACCGACTGCTCGGAATGTATGAATCAATCCGAAGGCCAGATTGGAAATGGTTCGAGAATATTCTCGCCTACGGAAACGCCAGATTGCCGCACGCCCTGCTGCTAGTAGGCTCGGCTTGCTCGGATGATCGCATGATTTCCGCCGGCCTCGAATCGCTGGATTGGCTGTCAAGCACGCAACACTGCGAAATCAACCGCCACTTTGTTCCGATTGGTTCGCAAGGCTTCTATCGTCAGAATGGCGAGAAGGCCCGATTCGATCAACAGCCGCTCGAAGCCGCCGGCGCGGTTTCTGCTTGTTTACAAGCCTACCGCGTAACGGGTGACAGCCGCTGGCGTGGCGAAGCCTGGTCGGCTTTCAACTGGTTCCTCGGCGACAACGATCTGCAACTACCACTTTATGATTCCGCAACTGGCGGCTGCCGCGACGGTCTGCATCCCGATCGCGCCAATGAAAACCAGGGAGCGGAGTCAACGTTATCGTTCCTCATGGCACTCGTCGAAATGCGCTCGCTCGAAGAGCCTGAACAAAAGGAAATCCTTTCATGACTGTACCCGCTGAAAAGCAAGTGAGCCTGCTGAGCACACGCTTCGAGCCATTGCTTCTTCGCCATCCTGCAAATCCGATCCTGTCGAGCAAAGATTGGCCCTACCCTATCAATAGTGTGTTCAATGCCGGAGCAACGCTGCTCGCTGACGGTACGACCCTGTTGCTGTGCCGCGTGGAAGATCGTCGTGGCCTGTCGCATCTCTGCGCCGCGCGCTCTCGCAACGGCGTCGATGGATGGCAAATCGATAATGAGCCCACTTTGATGTCCGACCCGAAGAACCATCCGGAAGAGATCTGGGGCATTGAAGATCCTCGCATCACGTTTGTCCCTGAACTACAGCAATACGTCATCACCTACACTTCCTATTCGCGCGGCGGCCCCGGAGTCTCGTTGGCCCTGACCAAAGACTTCCGCAGTTTCGAACGATACGGTGTAATCATGCCGCCGGATGACAAAGACTCCGCACTGCTACCCAGGAGAATCGACGGATGCTGGGCGCTCATTCATCGTCCGATGACGACCCTCGGCTCACACATGTGGATTTCTTATTCTCCCGATCTGCGCTACTGGGGCAGGCACAGGCTCATGCTGGAAGCTCGCCGCGGCGCTTGGTGGGATGCCAACAAGATTGGGCTGTCGCCGCCGCCCATTGAGACTTCCAGAGGATGGCTCGTGTTCTACCATGGAGTACGGCATACGCCTTCTGGTTGTCTTTATCGCTTGGGCTTGGCCCTGTTCGACCTCGACAATCCGGAAAAATGCCTTTTGCGTGGAGACTCGTGGCTCTTTGGACCAGAGGCGTCGTACGAGCGGCATGGCGACGTGGATGATGTCGTGTTCCCCTGTGGATACACGATGGACGCCGATGGCGATACGCTTAATATTTATTACGGAGCGGCAGACTGCGCGATTGCCCTGGCTCGCGCCAGCGTGCGGTCTCTGCTTGAGTGGCTGGACGCCAACGGAAGTTCCGAACGCCGCCAGCGAGCGCAGGATTTATGAAACTGCTCTTGGGTGTCCTTCAGTTTATTTTTGGCTGCCGGCACCGTCACCTCAGCCGCGTGTTCACCATCAAACACCGCACCTACCGAGTCTGCTTCGATTGTGGCCGGGAATTCGACTTGCCTGACCCGCTTGCACCAGGCCCCCCCGATGCTTCTCCGGCCACCCGCTTCGGGACGAATCCTCACCATGCACGCTGAAAGTCCTAGAGGCCTTGATCCTGTCGCTGCATCTCAACCTTGGTTTTAACTTGTGAGCTATCTTGCTCAGACGTGCAACTCCGTACCTGTCATTCTTCTCGTACTGACTGTGGATACGAGCCGTGATCTTTGAGTCGCAGCTCTCGTTCTTAAGCTGGGGTCGGCGGCCCGACCAGGTGACCGCGAAGCGACCACAAGCCAATCAGGATTCTCGATCCGTGTAAGTCGGCAAATCTCGCGGGTGAACACGATTCGACTCTAAGAATTCTTGAAAATCGAAATCAGGCCGACGCCTTCAGGTGGATGAGGGGCGTTAGCTCGCGAAACAAGGAAGGTCAAAGTCATGCCTCTAATTCAACTGCTGGAAGTTCTGATCGTAGTGGGTGTCCTGCTGTGGCTGGTGAATCATTTCATTCCTATGCAGGGAACCATCAAATCAATTCTCAACGGCGTCGTTGTGATTGCCGTGGTTCTGTGGCTGATGAATACGTTCGGGCTGTTTCACTCGCTGTCCCGAATTCACGTCGGAATGCTCATGATGCCGTGAAGTCAGCCCGACAACTCACTGCACCAATCCAAGTTCGACACGGCAGACAGCTGCCCCAAGGAGACATTTTGAAAACCAAGCTGTTCTTAGCAATCGGAATCACCCTCAGTTTGAGCGCGTTTGCTCAAACCAATTCTCAAAACCTGACCGTCGAACCGATGAGGACGACGCCCACATTCCGGGTGACCGTGATCAGCCGCAGCGTGAAGGCGGTCAACTATCAGCATCGCAGCGGAGGCTCGAAGCTGGATTTCGCGGGCACGGACTTGATGCCCTCCGGGAATGGTGTGGCCGAAGTAAACAGCAAGCGTGGGTCCATTGCGATCGATGCGGAATTCGGCGGTCTGCAGAAGCCGACGGCATTCGGCAATGAATATCTGACCTATGTCCTCTGGGCGATTTCGCCCGAAGGCCGCGCTGTGAATCTGGGCGAAGTTCTGCTGGGCGGCAACCATCGCAGCAAACTGAAGGTCACAACGGATCTGCAGGCATTCGCTTTGATCGTCACCGCGGAGCCGTACTATGCAGTTCGCCAGCCTAGCAACGTGGTCGTGCTCGAGAATTTAATTCGCGAAGATACGAAAGGCACTAGTGAGGCAGTGAACGCAAAGTACGAACTGATGGAGCGTGGTGGCTACATTCCCACCGGCTACAAGTTCGACCCGGTGGTCTTGAATGCCAAGCTACCGCTGGAATTCTTCGAAGCGCGAAATGCACTGCGTATCGCTCAATCCGAGGGAGCCGAGCAGTACGCCCCCGACAGTTATCAGCATGCCGTTAAGCTGATGGATAGTGCGGATGGCCACGCCACCAGCAAACACATAGACAGAAAGCCGCTGATCGCGACCTCCCGTGAGGCAGTCCAGACCGCGGAAGATGCACGTGCAATCGCAGTCAAGAAAATGGACGACGTTCGTCTGGCAAATGAACGCCAGGATTCAGCTGATGCGCAGGCCAGAACGCAAGGACAGGCCGATGAAGCGACGCGGCGTAAGGTGCAAGCCGAGTCCGATACCGCAAATGCTCAAGCTGCCAAAGCTCAGGCTGAATCTGACACCGTGAATGCGCAAGCTGCCAAGGCTCAGGCGGAAGCCGATTCGGCTAAAGCCCGGAATGACGCAGCGGATGCACAGGCTGCAACCGCGAAGGCCCAATCCGATATGGTCGTCAGCCAGGCTTCCTCCGCAACTGCACTCTCGGCTGCCCAAGCTGATGCCGACCAATCGCGGGCGGATACGCTGAAGGCGCAGCAGGCCGCGCAAAAGGCGGAGACCGATAAAGCAGCCATGCGCGCGAAATTGTCCGAGCAACTGAACTCTATTCTTCAGACTCGCGATACGGCGCGCGGCCTGATCGTGAGCATGTCTGATGTTCTATTTGACACCGGAAAGTATTCGCTGAAGCCAGGAGCCCGTGAGAAGCTGGCGAAGGTCGCTGGCATCTTGCTGGCATACCCAACGCTCAACATCGAAGTCGGCGGCTATACCGACAACGTTGGTGGCGATGCCATGAACCAAACCCTGTCGGAGAATCGTGCCGGATCTGTCCGAGACTACCTGGTGCAACAAGGAGTGTCTTCGAATTCGGTTTCCTCCAAAGGTTTCGGTAACAGTCTGCCGGTAGCCTCCAACGGTAACTCCGCGGGGCGGCAGCAGAATCGGAGAGTTGAACTTCTCGTCTCCGGCGAGGCCATCGGCAGCCCGGTGAACGCGACAACTGGAAGCTTGCGCTAGAGCAAGGGCTGGCATTGGAAGGAACAGAGGTAACACGTATGAACGGAGTTAGCATCACCAGCACAGCCATTCTGTCTTTGCTTCTCGGAATCGCTGCTCCTGCTTGTGCACAGCACGAGCAGCAGGGGGAAAAGCAAGACCACCCCCAACAGCAACAGAGCAAGCACGAGCAGGCCAAACCCGCCCAACAACATGCTCAGCAGCCACAGCCGCACGCTCAGCAGCAGCAGCGGCAAGACAAGTACAAGCAGCAACAGCATGCTCAGCAACAACAGCGGCAGGACCAGAACAAGCAGCAACAGCATGCCCAGCGACCGCAGCGGCAAGAGCAGAACAATCGGCAGCAGCAGGCTCAACAGCGGGGCCATGAACATCCACAACGCACACAGGAACAGCAGCGCGTCCAGCGGAGCGCATGGCAAGAGCATCGGTCACAACGCTGGGACTCTGACCACCGCAACTGGCAACAACGTGGCGGCTACGACGGTTACCGTATCCCTGACGACCGTTACCGGGGATACTTTGGTCGGGACCATGGGTTCCGCATCTACGGCCTGCCGTTTCTGGTTGTTGGAGGGTACCCACGCTTCCAGTATCAGGGCTATTGGATCAGCCTCGTTGATCCTTGGCCGGAATACTGGGGCAATGACTGGTATGACAACGACGACGTTTACGTCACCTACGCCGACAACGGCTATTACCTTTACAACCGCAGGTATCCCAACGTCGGAATGGCGATCAGCATTTCGATGTAGCGGTGTCCGCGGTGCAGCCTCAGGAGAGGCTGCACCCTCCACGAATACCCGATAAGGAGCAAATCATGCTTGGAACTATATTGATCGTGATCCTGGTATTAGCCCTGATTGGTGCGCTGCCCCGCTGGTCGCACAGCCGGGGGTGGGGCTACGCCCCGACCGGCGGATTGGGGCTCGTCCTGGTTGTCGTTGTGGTTCTCCTGGTTCTCGGTCGGATTTGAACCATGCGCCATCCGCCAATCTCGTCAGGCGCCAAAGCCAAGAGCGGGCGCCTGCTTTCTATCCGCGCGTTGGCTCTTCTTCTAGTCGTGTTCATGTGCAGGGCTAATTCGTCCGCGTACTCCGTTTTGACGCACGAGGAAATCGTAGACCTGCTCTGGACCGATAAGATCCAACCCCTATTGCTTAAGCGATATCCGGGACTGTCGGATGACCAGATCAAGGAAGCCCATGCCTACGCGTACGGAGGCGCCGTGATCCAGGATCTCGGCTACTACCCATTCGGCAGTAGAGAATTCAGCGACCTGGTGCATTACGTCCGAAGCGGAGACTTTGTTCGTGAACTGCTGCTCGAAAGCCAAGATGTCGACGAATACGCTTTCGCCCTGGGATCCCTGTCGCACTATGCGTCGGACATTGCCGGCCACCCGGCCGTAAACCGGTCCGTAGCCATTCAATACCCGAAGCTACGGGCAAAGTTTGGCCAGTCGGTCCGGTATGCGCAAGACAAGACGGCACACCTGAAAACAGAATTCGGGTTTGACACGGTGCAGGTTGCGAAGAATCGTTATGCGTCGCAGCAATACCACGATTTCATCGGATTCCAGGTTTCCAAGTCTCTGCTGGAGCGCGCCTTTCCGGTTGTATACGGGGTGGAGTTGAAAGACGTGCTTGCCCACGAGGACTTAGCGGTGGGTTCGTATCGTTTCGCTGTGAACGAGCTGATTCCGCAAATGACCCGAGTCGCGCTGCAAACCCATAAAAAGGAGTTGATGCGCGAGACGCCTAATTTTTCGAAGCGGAAGTTCCTGTACCGTCTTTTGCGCTCTGACTACGAAAGGCAGTGGGGAAAGGACTACGTGAAGCCGGGCCTGGGTAGCCGGATTCTGGCAACGATCCTGCGCTACATGCCTAAAATCGGACCTTTCAAAGGGCTGGCGTTCAACAACCCTACCCCTCAAACCGAGGACCTGTATATCAAGAGCATCAATACCACCGTCGATCAATACCGGGCTTTTCTCGAAGAAGTGCCCACTGACACACTGGTATTGGCCAACTGCGACCTTGATAGTGGCCTAGCAACCAAGGCGGCAGAATACTCGTTGACCGACGATACATATGCCAAGTTGCTGGCTCAATTGTCGGAACGCAAATTCGATCTTACGTCGCCCGACCTGCGTGACAACATCCTGCAGTTTTATTCTGACCTCTCAGTGCCGATCGAGACGAAGAAAGACGGGGTTCGCTGGCAAGCCGTGCTGACCGAACTGGCCCAGTTGAAGGCCGTGTCGCCGGTGCCGATCGTCGCCAGCGGCCCCGCACAGTGATCCTCCGTGCGGTTACCCTACTTCAAGAACGCGGCGGTCAATGTGGTTCATGACATGGAAAAGAACCACACCATGGCGTTCGCTGCGGCGCTGGCGTACTACTTTGTTGTGGCCCTCTTCCCTTTTCTGATTTTTCTTTCTGCGGTCGTCGCCCATCTTTCACTACCAGACTTCTTTAGCCAGGTCATGGGGTTGATCGCGCGAGTGGTCCCCGCCGCCAGCATGGGGCCTCTCAGGAGCTTGATGAAGGACACGATTTTGTCCACGCACAGCCGTCTGTTGACATTCGGTATTCTGTTGACTCTGTGGTCGGCATCGAGCGGGTTTACGGCTCTGATCGACGCGCTCAATACTGTCTACGATGCGCCTGAGACGGGGCGCTATTGGAAGACACGCAGTCTCGCCATCGGTCTTACGTTTTCGGTTGGATGTCTGCTCGTCATTGCCCTCGGTCTGTTGCTTGTGGGCCCAAGACTAAGCGCACAGTTGACCGAAGCCTTCGGAATTGCTCATCTCTGGCCGTATGTTCGATGGGCAGTCGCAGTCGGGTGCACGGTTCTTGCGGTCAAGCTCCTCTACTTCGTTGCACCCAATGTGAAGTACAGATTCGTGAGCACGCTGCCCGGAGCGTTAATCGCCGTAGGCGGCTGGATCGGACTATCTCACCTGCTCGGAGTCTATTTCCAGACTTTTTCCGGGTACAGTAAGGGTTACGGCAGCCTGGGAGTTGCGCTCGCGTTCAGTATTTGGCTTTACTGGACCGGCTTCGTCGTTCTGATCGGTGCTCAATTCAATGCAGAACTCCTACAGGAAGCTAGAGCGGCGCTGGCGTCTGAAGGGATACGATACGCGGAGCCGAACTTGTTCGCCTAAGGGGAAGGAAACATGGCAGACCACGAGTGGACAGTAAAAGAACTGATAGAGGCCCTGAAGAACTTCCCATCAGAAGCGAAGGTTTACTACGAGATGGGCCCGAACGGCGCAGGAACAATTGGGAAAGCGCAATACGTGAAGGCCCGAGGCGAGGAAGACGAACTGGGAGTGTTACTGGACCGATAAACATTGGGTTTGCGGGTTCAGCAGTTTGACAAAGGCAGTCCAGAGGACTAGCGTTAAAGGTGAGGTGGTTTCCACCCTTCCCCTCTTTCAGGTTCCCTGAACTAAGGCAGCTCATCTGAAGTTTTCCCCTCTTAGCGACAACAACCTTTAGGAGGTTGATATGTTTGCACGCAATGTCACCGTTCATCTGAAATCCAACATGCTTTCTGATTACACGCGCACCTTCGAGAATGAGATTCTTCCTTTACTTCGCAAGCAGAAGGGCTTCAAGGACGAAATCACATTGTCAAATCCCGGCAACCCCGATGTGATTGCGATCAGTCTGTGGGACAACAAAGCCAATGCAGACACCTACAACACCAATACTTACCCAGAGGTGCTGAGACAGTTTGCAAGAATGATCGATGGAACACCCAAGGTTCAGACGTTCGAGGCCGTCACCTCGACTTTCCATAACGTCGCTGTCGCAGTGTAAAGGTTCATAGGCATGTCGCTCGGTTCGGGATGGCGGGTAACTCCGCCTTTCCGTCTTAACAAAAGCATCAACTTAATCGCTTGGAACGGAGGTTCCTTTCCTTGAAAACCCTTTTATTTGCTATTCTCTCTCTCTACTTTGCTCTAAGCGTCGTCATCGCTCTCTCACAGGACGCGCCTAATCAGGCAGCGAAGAATCCATCGGACATAGGGGCAAGGCTGACAATCGTCATGGGTACAGTTGAGGAAGATGGCGATAAATTGAGGTTCGTAACCGAACAAAGAGCCTGGAAGGTGGATAATCCGAAGACCCTCAAGGGTCACGAAGGACATTACGTGCACGCGGAAGCTTACGCCTACCCGGACAAGAACTTACTTCACATCACACAAGTGAAGATACCGACCCCACGTGAGACCAGGGAAGCCGACATCAAGTAAGCGCATGGTGCTTTATCATAGCCACCCACGGCTTACAATTACACTCACTAAGAATGGGCTGACCCAAAGGTGAATAAGCGTTATAGCGATATTTTGCCAATCGAACAGATCTGCGAACTGAGCGTCCAGAATGGATATCCATGCCCTGCATGATCCGCAATGTTCATCTTGCCCCGATGGCTGGTGTTCTACGTGCCGCTCTACTGATGCCCTGCTTTCGGCGGCGCAAACTCTCGAGTTATATCCGCGCGTTTTCACTCACGACCCGGTCAACGAGTGATGCGCAAATTAAAGGGGGGCATCTCACCAGCGTGGTTGCGACCCGTGCCACTGAACACAAGAAAGGTCTCCTCAGCGTCCGCGCGCGGAAGACAGAGCCACGCAAAATCAGCCCTTCGCGAGGCCAGCAGGCTGGTCTGAACTGAGGACTAGCTCCTCAATAGAGAATTTCCCATTATTCTTGTCGCGCTCCAACTCGCTAAGGCGTTGTTCCGCCGCTTCGCGGCTATCGAATGGTCCTACACCCGAAAGCCTTTCTCCTAGATCGACAAGAATCCCATCGTTGATGAGGTGACGCAACACGTATGCCATTTGAAACTCCTTATACGACGACGCTTGTTCGAGAAGATAAAAACCGGATTTGTGCAAGTCGCTGTACCATCGCTCGGTGGGGCAAAACGGGAAGCGACTTTCCGGGCTCCGGAGACTGCTTATCCTTTGGGTTGCGTTTCCACAGCCTCGGCCGCGGAGAGTTTCCGGTCTCGGTGCGGCTCGGTTCGCGGAGCGCCCGTATGCAGTTCACAAACTTCCCCAACCGCTGCACCACATGTGGTACAAGGCACGGATAGTATCTGTTCCGGGGTGAGCTCCTTGGATTTCACTTTTGCATGATGCAACACTCCCCCACCGGAAAAATGTTCAATAATGCTCAGTTTTCAAACATTTCATCGCGCAGAAGAGTGTTAAGTGGGTCAGGCAACATTATTTCCAATTCTGAGCAAAAGAGAGCATCTTTAGCGGCTGGCTTCGGAGAAAGTGTTTGAGGGTGTAGCTCGACGCAGGAGGAACCACTGATGGCGCCAGCCGCGACCGCCAAGAAAAGCCCGACTTTGACCCACGGAACTTTCTTGCCACCATCGGCCAGGGCAGAAGAGTCGTGGCCATTTCCAGGAAACGAACAATCTTTACGCAGGGAGATGCGGCTGACGCGATCTTCTACATCCAGGCAGGCGAGGTTCAACTCACCGTGGGATCGAAGATTGGCAAATAAGCAACTCTGGGTCTATTGAGCGATGGACAGTTCTTCGGAGAAGGTAGCCTGGCTGGACAGGCTCTACGCATGGGGTCCGCAACCGCAATGACGGAATGCGAACTTCTGTGCATTGACAAGAAGGCTACGATGCTTGCGCTTCACCGGGAACAAACGTTGTCGGACCTACTCGTAGCCTATCTGCTGGCACGAAACATCCGATATGAAGAGGATCTGGTCGATCAGTTCTTCAATTCGAGCGAAAAGAGATTGGCTCGGCTTCTGCTGTTGCTTGCTCACTTTGGCAAGGAAGGAGCACCCGAGACGGTAATTCCCAAGATCAGCCAGGAGACCCTCGCTGACATGATAGGCACAACCCGGCCGTGAGTCAGTTTTTTCGGTTCTGCACAACAATCTGTAGGAGTGTGTATTCTATGCGGCTTTCTGGAATGCGACGAATTCGGTCTTCGTGGCGGCCAAGCCCTGCGCCTTCAGCAGCAGATAGTTCATGTCTCGATAACCGCGGCCTGCGTCGAAGCAGAGCTTTGATGCTGCCGTTGATGGCTTCCACCACACCCATCGGTACTTTCATCCGGCAGTAGTTCAAAATGCCCTCGAGATGATCCAGCAACATTTGGGCTAGTTTCTCCATCGGTTTCAGCCGCTGCCAGCTCAACTGTTCGATCCATTTCTGTAGATAACGCAACATGGCCCCTTCGTAGCTGTAATCCCACAAATGCGAGAGGCTTTCCTTAATAAGATAGGCTTTGAGAATGCGCCGGTTCAGTGCAAACAGGGCGTTCAACTGACGCCGCTTGCCGCGATCCAGATTGAGCCAACTGCTCAAAAGCAACCAGCGCTTGCCCCGCACCAGATCCCGCGCGGCTCCTTCTTTGCGGAAGAACTCAGCCCGCCGTACTTCGTCCACCGCTTGGCTGGCATGCTGCAGAATGTGAAACTTGTCGTACACGATCCGGCACTCCGGCACCCACTGTTCCAGGCTTTGGCGAAACGGTTCCCACATGTCCACACACGCCGCTCGTATCGCACTTCGTTGAAACGCACTCAGATGTTTCTCGAAAAACTCGTCCAGCGTTTGTTTCTTCCGCTCCCGTCCCAACCACAGCGGTTCTCCCGTTTCCAGATTGCTTACTACCGTCAGAAACTTTTGCTTCTTCCCCAGATGGATCTCATCCACTCCCATCTGCCGCAACGCCGGCTTTCTTCGCCCCTCCGGCCAGCGACTCAGATAGCGCACATCGATGCCTCGCACCGTGCTGCTCTGGCCAAGCCAAACTGTCGCGCCACTCGTCGGACCGCCGCGCTCTCGCACGCCAACCCCACCGCCTCTTCGAAACGCTTGCTGAACGGCGGCTTGCTCGGTAACTGCGGCACCCTTCTCCGTCTTCACCCCACAGTCTGGACAGCGCACTCGATACAGCTCCACCACCACCGTCGTCCGAAACTCGAAACACGGTAGATCTCGCACCTCGCGCTCGTAGCTGTCATACGCTTCGGCGAACTTCGGCCCACACCCTGAGCAAATCAGTTTCCGGTTTCCTCGCTTGCGCCGAACCCACAGCTTCAATCTCTTGGCCGGCTCATCGATTTCGTGCCGGTAGACCCGATACCCCGGCCAACCCAGCACTTTGCTCCAGTCCGCCTCTCTCATCCGGCCGAGTGTATCCAGATTCCCTCCGAATCAAAAACCCCCATTCCATCAGGGGGCGTTACAGTCTCTCGCTCAGAGCCGTTTTTTCATGAATAGGTTCAGAGAGTTAGGCTTCCTCGACTATGGCGAGAGCGGGCTGCAAGTTCATAGTTCCCTTCTCAATGTCGTTCTGCACGACTAGATCCCGTACGAACCTTCCAGCAAACGATGCCTTGGGGAATCCAATTTAAGGTAACCGCGATTACGCTTCGATACCGAACACGATTCCCGTTGTGATTCCGCACCGGATTCGAGTCTGAAAGTGAAATGCCGGCTCCGGTGGGAAGGTAAACGGTTTTTGCTAGCGGAATCGCGTTAGATTTCGCCAGAGTTGATCACAATTGAACTGTTTACCGGCAGGCTTTATAGCATCCTTAGTGAGTGACTGTCGCTCCACCACGCTCTCGTATCGCTAGGCCGACCCGCCGCGGGACGGCTCTAATTGTTGCAGTAATCGCCGCGATACTCTTGCTCGCCCTTATTTTCCTGGTGCCCACCGCCCTCAACGTGGATCGCTACCGGCCGAAGGTAATCTCGTATCTCTGGGACACAACTGGGAAGCAGGTCGAAATCGGAAGGCTGGCACTCACGCTTTTTCCGCTAACGATTCACATTGATAATCTCGGAGTGAAGAACCCTCCGATATTTCCAGCTGGTTATGTTATTCAAGTGGCGCGAATCAATGTCGAACTTAGCCTCGGAGCGCTGCTGCACCGGCAGGTGGTTATAGAATCTCTCGTGCTTGAAGACCCGGTTTTGAATTTGACTTCAGACCCGGACGGCCCGTGGAACTTCGAGAATCCTCAATCGAAGATCCCGGCGAATGCTCTTTCCGTCGGCCCCATTTCGAACGTGAAAATTAGACGAGGGGTCGTAATAGCGTCGAACCTTTTGCCGTCTGACAAGGCGGGTTTCATTTTTTTCGAAGCTCACGACATCACCTGTGAACTAGAGCAGGTGAACCTGAGCGGAATTATCAATCCTTCTTCTTCCTCGATGGACGGCCAAGGCAGCCTGAAGGCCGGCCTTCTGCGTTTCGGCGCTGTCGAGGCAAGAAACCTACGCTCTAAACTGCGGTTGGAATCGAGGCATGTTTTCTTCACGGATATCAAAGCAGAAATCTATGGCGGGAGTGCTGTGGGCGACCTCTCCTTCGACTTATCGCAGAAAAACACAAGCTTTAAGACCGATGCGCGACTGAGCGGAATTAATCTGGCCCAGCTTCTGGCGGCCTTTCCAAATGGCGGCGGAAAGATGACCGGGAAAATGGAAGGAGACTTGAAGCTAGGGGGAGAAATCGAACATTCAATCCGGCCGCTGGCGGGAATCCACGGAACCGGACACCTGACGGTGCGCAACGGTCAGGTGCCTAGTCTCAAGCTGAACGCGAATTTGATGAAACTGGCGCACTTCAACGATCTTGGCCCCGCCAAAAAAGATCCTTCCTCATTTAACGTTATAACCGCCGATCTGGAGCTAGCCCATCAGCGGATTTCGAGCAAGGTCATCGACCTCGATGGCTACGGGGTCGATGTAGACGGTTCGGGCAGTGTCAGCGTGTCAGGCTCTGACGAACTGAACTATCGAGGGTTGGCGGAAATCACAACTGAGGAGAGTTTCATCACGAACACAGTTGCCCGGCTCTCCGGAGCTACGTTAAAAGATGGCAAGTTGCAGTTTCCCTTTCGGATTGGCGGAACGATCGATAGCCCAGTGTTTTCCAAAGGCAAGGGTGACAAGGACGTAGACGCTCCGCAAAATCATCCGTGAGTGCCAGGCAGAAAATTGCTCTCTCCAGGGTCGAAAATCACTGCGCTTGGCTTGAGGATTCGGTGGTTGGATCCGATATCCGAGGCTTCGGAGTTGCCGAATCATCTTCCAGGTGCGCAGTTGCTTCGATCGTTTGGTCACCGCTGGGCCGCGTTCCTCCGAACGGACTCCGTGGTGCGGGATCAGCCAGATCAGCCGACACTGTCGATGAGCGATGGCTCCAATGGCTTGATTGTGTCCCAGGCGCACGACTGAGCGGCGATATACGATCTCGAAGATGCTCCTTTGCTCCTCGCTGCGGCATTCGCAGCTTGATTGAGAAAGCGTCGCATGTGACGGTTACCCTTTGGAGAGCGGTGACTGTAGTTCACGCCTGCAGTCTCATCGTCGCCCGGACGGGCACCGACCCACAAGGAGAGACACTTCTGCGAGGGAAAGCTGGCTGCGGTAGGTCCGACTTCTGCAATGATCTGTTGTGCTGAGTCCACTCCCAGACCCGGTACTTCCGCCAGCCGCTGAACGGCATCTTGGTGCTCGCTGAGCGGACTGGCTAAAGCTTGGTCGAGGCGGCCGATCTGCTCGTCGATCAATCGCAATTCCTGCAGCGCCATCTTTAGCAGCCGGCGGGCTTTTTCGAACGCGCGCCGTCAATTCTCTGTTCTGCTCCACTCAGCTCACCAAGGGCGCGCCTCCGAAAAAACACTAGCGTCAGTCGGGCATAACCGCGATGGAAATCGCTGGGGCTGTGCGCCGCCAGCCGATTCTACGGCGATGAGTGGTCTGCGGGTGAGGACATATTTTTGGGCGAAGACGGCCTGACTATTTCTGGCGAAGAATTTTATGGCGGATATCAGGCCAGAACTCCCTGATGATGTTGTTGAGGGCGGCAGCTTCCAGCTGGGTTGCCCAATTCTCCGCCGTCTTGCGGAAGCCGCGCTCCTGTGCCGGGTAATAAAGGTTGGCTACACCCGCTTCCAGGCCATTGCCCACAATCTCAGAGTAGTTAAAGCTTACGCCTCCAGAATCGGTCCTGGTCAGGACGACCTGAGATAACGCGTACTTTGTGCGGCGGAAAGGACTTCCATGGCCAAGGGTATAGTACCGTGGGTCTTCGTGGGTCAACGCGGGGACAATTGCTTCCGTGAAAAAAGATCCAGACGCCTGATCCGCGAACGCCCGCCAATAATAGCGGGTGTAGCCAGCGAGTCCGTGGCCCAGCGCCGGATCCGACCTCAAAGCCATGCTTTGGGCGGCTTGCAGTCCCGCCCAAACGAACGAGGAATAATCCACGCTATCCTGTCGCGCCAGCGCGAATTTGTCTCGCACAGATAGCGGAGCGAGCTGCGTGTCGGCGCTCACGGCCGCAAAATTTGGGACGACCCAGAACATGCGTTTGGTTTGTTTGCCTCCAAAATTACCTGCCTCCTGGCCGGCTGGGACCGTCTCCGGAGTAACTAGCGCTGTCTGGGGATTTGACTCGCTGAGGGCATCCAATCGCGATTTGGAATCACTGCTGCTTTCCGATTGGTTGGTGGGCTGATCCGGAGCTGCGCCACTAGGATTGGCCGGAGTCGCTGTCTGGGGCCAGACCAGCGCAGAAGACAGAAAAAGAAATAAAACCAACGCGGCGTTTGCAGCTCTACGCACGGCACACTCCAATCGAACCCTGCCTGGGCGGGCAGGCTTTGACTATGGCTTCCAACCTATATGTTTTCCGCTCCTGGAATCGCGCTAGGTACAACTATGTACTTGGAGCCGCTTAGTTTCTGGTTCATTTAGCTCACTATGACAGATAAGGCGCCGCCGCGGCGGCTCCAAACTTTTGTCTGTGCGCGCACGGACGTCACCAACGCTACTACTGGGAAATGGAGGCAGCCCCCAGTCCTGCTAGAGGTGTGTCCAAATGAGTGTTCCCAAGGTTCACAAACAACCGAAACCAGACGTCGTTGTCGTCCCGCAAAGCCCTCTTGGTCCGGCGGCGATGATGCCAGATACGGTTCCATCACAAGAAACAGCCAAGATAAGGGAACGCGCCTATGAGCTGTATGAAGGCCGCGGTCGCAAACCGGGCCAGGACGAACAAGATTGGCTCCGCGCCGAGCGAGAGATCCTCAGACGAGAGTAGAGGGACAATGTCCACGGCCACTTGTGTGGCCTGCTAAAAGGCCGGAGGTTTAGCCATGGATTGCTTAATCTGCAAGGAGCTGGAACGAGTTGTTGAATTTAGGTATAACGAGTACATCGAGGCCCGTTCCGCTGCGTATTTTCGGGTCAGTACGGAGTTCGCAGCCTTCAAGAATGTGGAGAAGGAGCGCGCCAAGTTGGAAGAGCACCAGTTGGCATGTATCTCCCCCGCCAAGGTGAGACGGTCTGTTCTTCTCGGCCCCCTGGATAACGACCGCCACGCGGGCAGGTTGCACACGACTAGCACAAGCTGGCACGTAGGCCCGGGCACACCCGGAAACGACGGTTAGACGGTCGTATTTCGCTGCCTCTTTGTAATGGTAGGTCGCTTTTTCATGATGACGAGCGGCGTGACTGTAGTGCTCCCAAGTTTTTGACCTGTCAGTCTCCTTTTTAGACAAGGTGCTGTGAGGGTTCGATGCGGTGCGGCGGGCGCCAGGCTACGCCGGACTTCCTTGGGCGCCTGGGCCGACGCTACTCGAGAATCAACCAACAGTACGTCGTCCGCTCAGCAGGTTGATGACCGGGATCACCAAAGCTACCACCAGCAGCAGGTGAATTAGGCCTCCGCCGACATGCAGGCCAAAACCCAAAGCCATAAGATCAAAAGAACAACAAAAATTGTCCAAAGCATGGCAATCTCCCTTTCACACACGCGAGCTGAGTTTGATCACGTTGGCATGAGAACTGTTTCGCGCAAGCGTATGAGATAACCAAATGTTGGACCGCGATTGCTCGGGAGCAGCTTTTGCATCCCTTTGTCATTCTGAATGATTAGCACCACGTCGACAGCTTCTATACCAATCTGGAGTCCTCAGCTTCCACCCGAGATCGTCATGAACGCGGGCGCACTCCAGCCAGTCGCCGTGCGGCACGTTGCTACGCCTTTGCCTCCCTTGGCGCCGAAGACAAAGCCACCCTTGACCATGTGCGGTATGACGGCCCCGCACTTTGCGTGCTTGTCAGGCATCCCCATAATCTCGTGTAACACTGTGGTAGCCTTATCCAATCGGTCGGTGGCGTCTTCCCGTGCCGACCCTGCCCAGCACAGCGTGCCGAGACCCAACATTGCAAGTACGAAGATTACTTTTCTCATTGAACAGCCTCCTTTCTGTTACCAGTGCGTCAGTTTCTGCTTCGTGCTGTGTGGTTACACTCGCACGCAAATCCGCAGAGATAGCTGGGCGCGCACCCCGACGATTTCGACCTTAGCAAATCAGGCTTCGAGAGGTCTGAGCAAAAATGCTCACAAGCAACTACCGATCGTTTGTTTCGTTCTCCGCTTGAAGTGCCTTTTCGCGGTCTCCCCGGCTGCTGACTGCCTTAGGTGGGATCTTGCTTGTTCGACGCAATCTTCTAACCGATCGAATGCCTGCTGAAGGCTTGTCTTGTGTAGTCTCGTAGCCAGTTTTGCCGCGACCCTCTGGTGTGACTCCGAGTTTGCTGGCCGTCTGGATGTCTAGCTGACCCGTGGTTGGCTGACCCTCGGCCTTCTGAAATGCGCGGATGCTCGCCCGTGTTCGAAGGCCGAACACCCCATCGATCTTCCCTCGGTAATGTCCCTTATCACGCAGAGTCTCCTGCATCTTAAGGGTATCGGTCCGAAGCCCGACCGCCGGCTCTTCCTTGTTGAGGTTGGGTCCCGGTACGACCTTCGTTGGTCGTGGTCCCGACCACGTCGCAAGTAAAAGGAGAATAATTCCAGCGCTTGCAGCTTTGCCGGCTAAGAACATTCCTTTCTCCTCGCACACCGGTAATAGATTCGCTCACTTCCGATGGCAATACTGAGCAGAAGGGCTCACTGTCATAAGCCTTCGACAGCAACCGTTCGGGTGACCTCCGGCGTGCATTTCCTAACTGGGTTAGCGACGGGCTGATCGGTTAACAGAGAGGTACTGGTGAGCAATTGTGAACAGTTTTCAGGTGCCTTCAGTGTTCAGATAGCGTTCCTGGAGGTAAACCATGCCTCTGTCGGTTTATCCGGATCCCCAGAGCGGAGTAGTTCTTTGCATCGACGATAACCAGGACGTACTGGAATGCGAAAGGATGTTCCTCGAGAGCTTTGGGTATACCGTCCTGACGGCTTCCAGCGGCGGCATAGGACTGGAACTGGCTTCCGTCCATTCCATTGACGTTGTCGTCCTTGACTACTTCATGCCCACGATGAACGGGCAAGAAGTTGCGACGGAAATGAGGCGGCTCAGGGCGCAGACGCCAATCATCCTGCTCACTGAGACCGTGAATGTTCCGCGGCCGACCTTGAAACTGGTAGACGCCCTGGTAACGAAGAATTGCATTACCAGCCAGTTGTTGCCCACGATCGCACTCTTGTACGGATGCGGACACGTCCCTCCGCACTCGTATGATGCGTGACGGCGGAAAGAATCCATTTATGAGGATCTTGCTTTTTGCAGGACTACTTCTGGCTGCGCTCGGTATTGCATCCCTGGTCGTACCGATTCCCCGCAGCGAGAACCATGGTATTAAAGCAGGGGATATAGACATCGGCGTGCAAACCAGCCACCGTGAACGTGTGTCGCCATTCATTAGCGCGGTGCTCATCGCGGGCGGTATCGCAATGACTATTGCCGGGGCGCGCGCCGGGCGGTCCAAAAACTGAGGAGGCCTCTCAAATACACTTTCTCAATAGGGTTCTAAAGCAGTTCTGGAGTTGCAAACGACACAAGGCGAAGCCTTCGTCCATGTGACCCTTACTCGGCGCCGTGTTCAACCTCACGCCAACCGGCCTTAATGCGTTGCCAGGTACGTCCCGGTCACATATCCGAGAGTACCGCCCACCAGGATGTCCGAGGCGAAATGCTTCTTTCCTCCGACTCGCGCGAGGCTGATGCTCGTCGCAAGCCCGTAAGCACTCCACATGAGCCAACGATTATTCGGGTAGCGATGGGCGATAACGCTCTTGCGAATGCGAAGCTGGTCGCGGCATGCCCCGAAGGAAACGATCTGCCGCCCTCCCAAAACTCGCCGTGAGTATTTGGAGCGTAGGGATATTGACGGTTGGCAGCCACCTTGATTCCTGAGGTCATCAAGGACGCGGCGCCCATAGCCTCGAGAGCAGTGAAGGCAGTGTTTGCCGCGTAGGAAGAGCGATGCCCTGAGCAACCCGCTAGGAAAATCAGCCCCGCTGTGCCTAGCTCGATTCCAAGACCAACGTCTGATCCCCGCGACGCGGCCTGCACGAATGTTGGCGAATGAATGTGGCCGTTGATGCGATCGTCAGCGAATGCGATTGATAGCCCAGTAGCTGCGGCGATTGGCAATTCCCATCTGAGATTGCGCAGGAGAATGGCATTACGAGGAGCCGCCGCAAGGCCATGGCCGAAGGTGGACGCGGTACGAGGTAACTGGCCTGCGATCTGTCGGCATCCACCATCGTCTGTGCCCGCTGGGATCTGCGCTGCCGCACTCAGGGCTGTACACGTCGACAGCACTAGCAGAAGCCCGCGAATTAAGGCGAATTGCATATCCACACATCCAATCAGCGAGAAAAATAAGGGGCACCCTCTGAAAACTCAGAATGCCCAGAGAATTCAATCCAAGTCTGAAGCCGATGTTACTGCGGCCTCTCATTCTGCTTCGGCTTTTCTTCCTGAGACTTCTTCTGCTCCGGCTTCAGAGGCGCGGGCTGTGGACGCTCCTGCGGCGCGGACCTCGCTTCAGCAGGAGGAGGAGTGTGTTGGGGTTGCGAACGCTCATTCGGCGGAGTCTGGGATCGCGGAGCTGGCTCAGGCCGGTTGGGCTCAGGCCGGTTGGGCTCAGGCCGGTTGGGCTCAGGCCAGTTGGGCTCAGGCCGATTGTTCGGCTCGATTGTAGGTGGACGATTCGGTTCGGCACGACTCGGCTCTGGCAGATTATTCGGTTGGGCCGTCGGCGGAGGATTGGGCTCCGGCCGGTTGGGTTCTGGCCGACTATTCGGCCCAGGCGGCTCGGGGCGAGCGGCGCTGTTCCCTGGATATGCGACCGGTGTATTCGCCGGTGGCTGAACTGCCGCCCGATTGACTGCATGGGTATAGGGCGTCCCTGTCTGTTTGGCCGGTACGACTGCGCGGTCGCTGAACGCTCCAGGCTTAGGAGTAGCCGCTACCGGTGGCGTGCCGTGGTTCACCGAAGCTCGTAGCTCCGGCTTCTCGCGGGCAGCTTGCGCATGTTGCATTTGAACAGCTACGGGGGGGATATGCCTCTCACGTGCCGCAGCCTCCTCTTCAGGTCTCGGACGCGCAGTGATCCCACCGTTGCCGCCGTTGTAGCTGACCCGGTTCACCGTGTTGTTGTTGATGATCGTTGTGTTGTAAACATTGTGAATGTTGGTGATGTTTACATTGTTCACCGAACGGTTGTAATAAAACTGTCCGCCCTGCCAACGTCCACCTTCATAGCCCTCTCCGAAGTATCCGTAGCCGTAACTGATTCCGCCATAGAAACCTACCCGCGGACCCCAGTAGCCTTCGTTGAAGACATATCCGTTGCCGCCCCAACCCCAGTAGGCTGGAGTCCAGAGCAGACCGGGTTCAGGAACCATCACCCATGTACCCGGCACCCAGTAGTAATCGTCTTCGGCGTAAGCCCAGTACCCGGGTGTCCAGAGATAACCCTCGCCGGGACAAAGGGGCTGCTCGTAGACGGGAAGTTCAGGCGGGGCGAATGAGATCGATATGCTGACTTGCGCGTAAGCAGCCGCCGACATGACCAGCAGAACGAGTACAAACAGTGCCGAACGAATGGAGGAGATGATGCGCATTGGTGTTCCTCTTGCCCGATGATCCTTCGCGTGCCCGGTGATGCTCTGCTGCCGCGGGTTGCGTGGATCGAGAGGCACGATTTCCGGACGACTCGTACTCAATACCGCGTTTCACCCGAAAATTGTTCTATCGGAACTTTCTCATTTCGACGATGTCGAAATCTGAGCAAAAAAGCTCAGGTCGAGCACGATTCCCAGCACTACCCGGTCTGAAGGAAAGGTCACTCGCTCGCACGGAGAGAGACTTGAATAAAAGTTGAAGAATCTTGACGCGGCGCAGAATCGATCAATTGGGTGGTGCATGAGGGATTTATGGGGTAAGAGAAAAGGCCGGCCCCCCCATGGAAACCGGCCCTGAAGCACTGCTATATTGCGCAGTCGTGAGGGTCCGAATGGGTGGTGCCCGCCCGCTAACCCATGACCGCGCTTCAAGCGTACTGACTTGAGGTATGTATACCCAGTGACACTTCTAATAACTGTTCAATTTTATACAGTTTCAGAAAATAGGCTTGAGTAAAAGTATGATTATTCGCGGTCATGATTCGCGACGAGAGGCTGTGCTGTATGACTCCGACCGCTTCCCCCGCTGCTCGCAAGGTTTTGCTTGTCGATGATGATGATGCGGTTCGCGACGTGATGACTGAGACCCTGGAACGCAACGGCTTTCACGTAGTCGCTGCCGCCAACGTGATAGAAGCTTTGAGACATATCACTACGGAGAGCTTCGACGCGCTTCTCACGGACCTGCATATGCCGAACCCTGGTGATGGTTTTACTGTGGTTACCGCGATGCGCCACTCCCAACCGGATGCGCTAACGTTGCTGGTCAGCGGCTACCCCGACGTGCAGAGCGCCATGGCCGCTATCCTTCTGGAAGTGGACGAAATCATCGTGAAACCTATCGAGGTCGGAAAGCTCACTGATCTCATCCGTGACAAATTGATTACCCGCCAACCTACTGCCCGTCCGGGAAAGGAACGAGTAGGCACGATCCTGCAGCGTTGCCTTACCCGTGTCGTTGAAGACTGGTTGGCGCGTGCTAAACAGAGCAAGGAACTCAATCACGTTCTGCTTAGCGATGACGAGCGTACTGGACATCTGCCCAAGTTGGTCGAAGATCTGGTCGTCCGCCTGCGCAAGCCCAGTGCCACCACGAAGGATAGCGATGCTGTCTTTTCCGCCGCCGCCATCGCCCATGGCAAGCTGAGATATAAGCAAGGCTACACTCCAGCGATGCTAGTGCACGAATCACGAATCCTGCAGGTGACGCTGTTCGGCACATTGCAGAGCAATTTGAGCTCCTTGGATTTTAGCCTCCTCCTGCCCGATGTCATGACGATCGCAGACGAAGTAGACGCGCAGTTGACCCAGTCGATGGATAGCTACATGGACGCCATGCGGACGCCTGCGGCAGCATAGTCAACACCATTCGCCGATCTGAAACCAGTGAATACTAGAGTGGTAGACCAATGCTTTCGGACATTGGGTACTTCGACCCTGCCCTCATATCCTCACTTCAGATTGTCGCCTTCAGATTTTCGGACGCCCTGGAAGTGATCAACAGTGAACGGATTCGGCTGGGCTCCAGTTCATATTCTTGAGTCCTTCTTCTGGCCTGCAAACGAGAGTGTCCAATGTTCTCCAGCAAAGGCGGAGGAGTGGGTGGCAGAGCCCCATGTAATTGCCCCAGTGTAAGTCGATATGCAGATGATGCGGGTGCGGCTTCTCTTGGCGGGTGAGGCGATCAGAGAGCGAATGGAAGAACTGGAGCATCCGGTGGACCATCGAGCGCAACCTGCGGTATCTCCTTAAAAGGAAAAACCGTCTCGCCCCGGAACTTCTTTTGAGATGCGCTAGCGATTGTCTGCTAGAACGATCCGTCGGTTGAGGACGCTGGCGGCTTCCGCGAGTGTCAGGTCATCCGGGACTCGATGGAAGTCGCTGTGGTGTTCGGTCTCCTGCGCGCCGATTGTTTTGAAGAGGAGAGCTTTCCCTTTCATGTCCACGCTCAGGGATGTCATTTCCCAGTGACCTGGTGTAACTTCTGTCTGCCTGATCTCGAACTTGCCTCCCTTGTCCAGGTGTCCTAACAGTCCGCCGCCAAATTTCACATCCTCCATGAGATCGCCACTGAGGGCTTTCAACCTTGATTGTTCGATATCGACGGTCATCTCACCTTCCATGCCATGGAAAACCCTTGCTTCAATCGACGATGGCTGGAAGTTCGGGTTGGGTCTGAACGTTAGTGTTACGAAGTCTCCTTTACGACCGGCGTAGCTGAACACAAATACGTCAGGCAGAATCCTGAACAAGCGCGCCCCTTGCTCTGTTTTCTTGTTGCTCGCCTGCTGTAATTTCCGTTGCTCTGCTGGATGGCTGACGAGCCCCTGCATGCGCTGGTTTTCTTTCTGCTGCTGTTTGGCATCAAGTGGGTGGCCATCTATGGAGAGGAGTTGAGTGATAGAACCATTGTTTGTCTCGAGGATTTCCTGCACTTGTTTCCTGCCGGATTCCTCCTTCTCGAGCCGGTACATCCAGTGGCTGTGCTCCTCATTTTGGATCCTCAATTCGTTGGTGACCACCTTCAGCGCCAGATCGACGGCCGACATTTCGAGCCTCACGGAGTCCGATTGGGAGAGTGCCTTCGATGCGAGAATGATCGTCAGGATGACGATTGCGAGGCCGCTTATGAGTCTCACAAATGGCGGCGCCAGTGTGCGCCACGTTTTGAACCAGGTGTGCATCTCGTCACTCCTCCCGTGAGACGCGGCGCTGCGAACGACTCCAAATTCTCTGTCTCCGCAGCGTTGGGTTTCACGCACTTCCATCATGGAACGAAGGCACCCAAGAAACTGATCAAAATCGCGCACTTACCCAACTGCACAATTCCGAGACTCCTCACGTGATATGATCCAATTTGAGGTGGTTACCACCTTCTCCTCTTTCAGGTTCCCTGAACTAAGTCAGCCCATCTGAAGTTTCCTCTCCTTAGGCTTTCCAGAAAGCCGCGTCCCCCATGCATTCAAATGCGATTTTGCACGAAGTTCACCAACTCTACAACGTGAGCGACCGCCTCGACTTGCTGGCAGAACAACATCCCCTCGTCTCAGAAGCACTGATCACCATCTCGGGAAGCGTTCGTAACACAGCAACTCTGTTGGAGGTGCTCGTAGCGACCAAGATGGGGCCACTCTCCGGATTTGATCCGGCAAGTGCCTGATTTGCTCATGCCCTTCTCTGAGTTTGGCTTGGGACTTTGGAAGGAGTCTAATCGTGGAGAACGATATTTAGAAGAGAACTATGAACCTGCAGCCCGCTCCCGCCGCTATAGTCAACGAAGCCTAGTTTTCTGAACCTGTTCATAAAAAAACTGACCCGCGAGCGGGTTGTGCCTATCATGTCGGCGAGGGTCTCCTGACTGATCTTGGGGATTACAGTCTCGGGCGCGCCTTCCTTGCCGAAGTGGGCGAGCAAGAGCAGAATCCGAGCTAGCCTCTTTTCGCTGGAGTTGAAGAGTTGGTCAACCAAATCCTCTTCGTATCGGATGTTTCTTGCCAGTAGATAGGCTACGAATAGATCGGAGAAGGTGTGTTCCCGGCGGAGCGCAAGCATCATTTCCTTCTTGTCAATGCGCAGCAGTTTGCAGTCCGTCATGGCGGTTGCGGATCCCATACGGAGCGCTTGGCCCGCAATCGAACCTTCGCCGAAAAAGTCTCCTTCCCCTAATATGGCGATCGTCGCTTCCTTGCCAATCTTCGAGACCACGGTGAGTTGAACCTTGCCTTTCTGAATATAGAAGATAGCGTCAGCTGGGGCGCCTTGTGAGAAAGCGATGCCTTTCTTTTTCAGATTGATAACGCTCTTGCCAAAGCCTGCTCTTGCGAGAAAGGCCTCAGCGTCGAAGCCCGTGCGCAACTTCTTGATCCCCACCATAGACATTCTCGAATTCGGCCTAGGGGGGGAGTCATTTAATGTCGTTCTCATCGTGTTATTCTCCCATCGCTGATAACCGGCTCGTGACTCTCGGTCCACGGCGAAGGTACACTTTCGCACCCTGCACGTAGTGTGCTGCAAATGGAATATGGGGGGTATCGGGGATGCTGCTAATAATGAGGGGCTCTGTCCGGAAAAACCCTGACAAGACGGCGCAGATGCGCTAAACATCTGGACAGAAAGGCTTCCTGCAACACAATTCCTACCTAGCCGAGCGATCCGGCTCACTCTCCAGCGTTTCCGGGGTCAATAGACCCATTTGTACGGCAAAACGAATCACATCACTGCGCGTGCGTAGACCGAGCTTTTCAGCAAATCGGGAACGATACGTCTCGACAGTTTTCACACCCACAAAAATCTCTTTGGCTATTTGCGCACTGGTGTGCCCCCGCGCCACGAGTCTTAGCACCTGCAGTTCACGATCGCTAAGAATGTTTACGGGCCGTTTGGCCCCAGCTCTTTTATCTCTCTTCGCCAGCACATCCTGGACAAGAACATTGGCCAAACGCGGGTCCACGAAGATCCCTCCGCGATGCAGCGCTCGTATGGCGGCAACCAGTTCAGCATCCACCGCCCTTTTCAGGAGGTAGCCAGAGGCCCCGGCAGCCAATGCCGATCGTAAGTATGCAGGGTCATCGTGCATCGTGAGGACGAGGACACGAGTTTTGCGGCAGTGACGCGCCATCTCCTGCAGCGCCTGCATACCACCGACCCGAGGCATGGTGAGGTCCAGCAAGGCTACATCTGGTCTCGTTTCCCGTGCTGCTTGAACCGCCTTCTCTCCATCGGCAGCTTCCGAGACAACCTCCATATCGGGCTGGGCATTGACCAGCATTTTCAGTCCGGCGCGGAGGATTGCGTGATCATCCACGATCATGACTCTGATCCTGTGCGTTCGCGCCGGCATTTCAGCTGCTCCTCCGCCTGGCTGAGGGTTGGAAGTCCTGCCTGGCAAGTGGGACTTGTACCAGAATCTTGGTCCCCTTGCGCTGGGATGTGAAACTGACGCTCCCGCCCAACATTGCCGCTCGCTCTCGCATACTCTGAATCCCTAGGCGGTGGGAGGAGACGGCCACGGCCTTCGCGTCAAAGCCACATCCGTCATCGATTACTTCTACCTCCAAAGCCGTGGCCAAACGGGCGAATCGAATGCTGACTGCCCGGGCTCCCGAATGTCTGGCTACATTGGTCAAGGCTTCCTGGAGAATGCGATACAACGCTATCTGGACTGCTGATGGCAGGTTGCTGGAGTCAATTTCGTTCAGTATGAGATCCACAGCTATGTTGTGACTCTTTGTGTACTCGGTAACGTACCGGCTCAGCGCAACACCTAGGCCGTGGTCATCCAGCACTGTCGGGTGAAGCCCGCGGGCGAGTCGACCGACCTCGTCGATGGCTTGGGCAGCGATCTCCCGCAGCCGTTGTCCCTGTACCTTAATATCTGCTAGCTTCCGAGCGTATTCCAGGGCGCGCAGGCCGACCAAAAGAGCGGTCAGCAACTGACCGGCTTCGTCATGCAATTCGCGCGCAATCCGGCGCCGTTCTTCCTCCTGCGCCGAAAGCTCGTGTTCCAGAAGGAGCCGGTGCATCGCTTCGGCTTGCTTGATTTCCGCGGCCTGCTTGCGTTTTTGGTCGCTCAGATCGGTTACCACCATGCCCAAGGCGTGGCCCTTGTATTCACGAAACTGGTTAAGCGACAAATAGACCGGAGTCAGACTTCCATCTGTGCAACACAGGTTGAATTCGCCTTTCGCAACCGCCTTCTGAGCCTGGGCAAGCAGAGTTTCAAATCGCCCCTGCTCCGTCTCCGCAACCAGCGACTGAACCGCAATTCCAACAATCTTCCCAGGTGGCCTCCGAATCAGTTCTGCAAGCCTGCGATTGCAGTAGAGCACAGCGCCATTCGGGGACAGAGTCGCCGCGCCTTCGCTCATCGCCTCCACCAGCATGCGATAAGCGGGTTCGCCGCCTTTCAGAGAAACCACCTGCTCTCCGCGACGACCCGAAACCATCAAAGCATCCACTTCGCCCGACTGTATGGCGCGTAAAGTTTCCTCCGCAGTTTTCAACCGAGCGAGGAGTTTTGTTCGGTGATCCGGTGGCGTGGATGACGGCAGTTTGCGTGGAGAAGGTCCGAGGCTTCTGCGAGCTCCTTTCGGCGCACCGACTTTGCGGGGCAACCCTCCTTGGAGGACTCGGCCATCGGGACGCGCTCGCTTGTTAGACATCTGCTATTTGAGCCCTTACTTCAGCGTGCCGGTTGAAGATCCAACCCCACAATGACACTCTCGGTCTTTGAGAGGTTGCCAATGATTTTCTTAACCGGCGGCGGGAGCCTTCTCACCAGGGTCGGAATGGCGATGATTTGATCGCCCTTGGCCAGTTGCGGCTTCTCCAGCAAATCGACCACTTCGATGCGGTACTTGCCCCGCAGCTTGTCCTCGCAAATCTTCTTGAGGTTGTCGATCGCAGCAATCGAATTAGGGGTTTGGCCCGCGATGTAAAGACGCAATCGCCAAAACTCACTAGCGGTACTTTTGGCAGGGCGCGGCTTTCTTACTGAACTCTTTTTCATGTCGGTCTTCAGTGTCTCGCCCAGACGGGACAAGCTTGCTACTTGGCTGCCGCGACTTCACCTGGGCCTGCGACGGTCGTGGCCAGCGTATGATCCCTCAGCACGATGCCCAATTCGAGGCCTCTTTTACTCACGACTAGCTCACGAGGTTCGCGCGAATGAGCCATGCCGCGAGATTTCAGGACGTAAAGCTCGCGTCTCGGTCGTCCATTGGGTTTGCTGTCCCGCAACACAATCCAGGTGTCCATGAGAGACGAAACGGCCGCCGCAGTCCTCTCCTGCGGGTCTCCTGCGAATGTGAGATTCGTAAACATCGACGTGATTTGTTCCACCTTTAGAAAATCGACCAGGCGCATGAGCATTGATTTAACGTCATAAGTGCCCGAGGCCGAAACCAGGTTTGTGATCGGGTCGATGACCACGACGCTTGGTCGACGTTCGGCGATCAATTTGTGAATAGCGGCCAAGTGTCCTTCCAGGCCAATGCTGGTTGGCCGCATCGCGTGGATGTGCAATAAGCGCTTCTTTACCCACCGCTCCAGGTCAAGGCCAACCGACCTCATGTTACGGAGGATCTGGCTGGGAGACTCCTCAAAAGCGAGATACAGGCACTGTTCGCCACGGGTGCAGGCGGCGCTGGCGAAGTTCGCTGCCAGGCTGGACTTCCCGGTTCCCGCCGTGCCCGACACCAGTACACTGCTTCCACGGAAGAACCCCTTTCCTTCCATCATCTCGTTCAAAGTGGGAATGCCCGTTGAAACGCGGTCCGTCAGTGCTTTGTGGGTGAGTGCCAGTGAAGTGAGTGGCACCACCGAGATGCCCTCACGATCGATCAGGAACGGATACTCATCGGTGCCGTGGGAAGTGCCCCGGTATTTGACGATTCGCAGCCGGCGCGTGGAAATCTGTTCCGTTACCCGGTGGTCCAGCGCGATCACGCAGTCAGCGATGTATTCCTCCAGCCCGTGACGCGTCAGCGTGTGCTCTCCCGCTTCGCCCGTAACGACAGTGGTAAGTTTGTGTGCTTCCACCCACCGAAACAGCCGGCGGAGTTCCGCTCGCAGCGTCGTTGAGTCAGTTAATCCGGAAAAAAGTGCCTCGATGCTGTCCAGGACAACGCGCTTTGCTTTGATCGCCTTGACCGCGTGGCCCAACCGGATGAACAGACCCTCGAGGTTGTATTCTCCCGTCTCGGCAATTTCGTGTGGTTCAACGGCAACATAATCCACCAGCAGCTTCTTTCGTTTTGCGAGCTCACGCAAATCAAAACCTAGCGATGCCACGTTGGCTCTCAACTTCTCCTCGGTCTCTTCGAAGTCCATGCAGACGCCAGGCTCGCCGTATCGAATCGCGCCGTGCATCAGAAACTCCATCGCGAGTAAGCTCTTGCCACATCCCGCGCCGCCGCACAGCAGTGTGACCCGACCTCTCGGCAGGCCTCCGCCTGTGACTTCATCCAGTCCTTGGATTCCTGTCGGGGCCTTGGCGAGCGAGTGACGAGCGATTTTTGGCCTGGCGCGGGGCATAGCGAGACTCCTGACATCAAGTCCCTGGCTGTCAGAAAAGACACCGTATCTTAGCACGGGGCCCGATGGTAACAACGCCAATGCGGCGCACTCCTCCGCTAAAGTAGAGAAACCAAAAATGACGCACGCCTTTCCGGGAGGGCCTAGCAACCTCTCGTAGGAAAACCGTGCTACCGCAGCCGACGATTCATCGCTAGAAGATTGGCTGAGCAAAACGAGTAGGCAGGGGTTATTGGGCGCAGAAAGCAAGAAGTGTCCTATGAATTCGCAACAGCTTGCTTTTGGTCTCGTAATAGATGAAACCCGACTCCTGATCTCTTCATGAAAAGCAAACGCGCGACCGCGTGGTCCCTACCATTTCTGCCAGCGTCTCATGATTAATCTTAGGAACCACAGTCTCGGATGAACCGTGCGCATCGAAGTGGGCGAGCAGCAAAAGAATGCACGCGAGTCGTTTCTCGCTTAGATTGCAACGTTGGTCGACCAGATCTTGCTGGTAACAAATATTCCCCGCCAGCACATAAGCCCAAAACACGTTTGCCAACTTTACCTGCCGTGTCAGTGCGAGCATCATGGTCTTCTTCTTAATCCGCAGGAGGCTACAGTCTGTCATCGCAGTGGCCGATGCCGTTCGGGAAGATTGACCGGCCGTGCCGCCCTTAGCCTTCATCAGTCGGGCGGGTTTGCTTCAGCGGAACGCCTTAGGTAAAGATCTGTTCGAGAGACTGTGCAACGTTGACCAGTTTTGCCGCAACTGATCGACGATCATGGTCTTCTCAAATCTACCAAAGTTGCGGACTTAAGTAGTGCCGCGATGCACAGACTGCCAGGCAGAAGGTGTTCATTATGTCTACGAATCTCAGCGCTTGCCATCCCGGGGCATTGGAGTATTAAATCGATTACCCGGATTAGCAGAACCTCTGTTGCAAATTGACTTCGAACGGGAACTGCAGCAACTCCGGCAAGAAGATTCCTGGCAGCGGGAGACCGGGCGGAGTTCCAAACCATCGCCAAATATCCAGATTTCCGAATCGTTCTGATTCTGATGAAGAGCGGTACGCGAATGCGCCAGCACAAGGCGGAAGGAAGGGTCTCCGTTCAACTGTTGAACGGGCTCGTCTGTGTCCATTTGGCCGATCGAAAGGTCAATGTGTCAGGCGGTCATTTGCTAGTGATGGACTGTGGCGTACTGCACGACGTCGAAGCGCTTGAAGAGAGTGCCTTGTTGCTGACCATCTCTTGGCGAAGACAGAAGGCTGATGCCTCAGAATCATTTTCATCCACTCAGCGGCACTTAGACGCAGAGGCAGTGTCGCGAATGGATGATGAAGGAGGCGCCCCCGACGCTGCCTTGAACCCGCTCGCTGCGTCAGGAACGGCCAGTCCTTCATCTTGATGAAGAAAGACCGCATAAATATAGGCTGAAGCCTCTTCCACACGGATGTATTCCGCTGCGCTTTGGCCGTTCGTGGCTGCTTGCCGGACGACCGCAGGTTCGGCGGTGAGGCGAACCGGCAGTCCGGGGGGGTCATGCCAATCGATTGGCCTAGCGAGTTATAGACGGCAACTCCAGTCAGATGCTCCCGATTGCCGAACCGCTCAACGATGAGCTGGGGGGGCTTTACGCGAGCCCTGCTTGAGATAGGTTTCGATCTTGACGGCAAAACTCTCTCCCATCTCAGCCCGGTGCTCAAAATCGCGGCGCAACCTTTTCAATTTAAAAGTGATCGCCATGGCAGCAGTTGCTGCCAGGCGATCGCCTTGTAGAACCGTTACACGCACTCAACCTAGGCAGCTTTACGCCCTCCCGTCGAGTCGGTCTTGCCCGGATCGGATTTGGCATCCTTCGTAAAAGAGAGATTTTGACCGCGCGTCTCCTCCGCCAGTTTTCGTCTTCTCCACCGCTGGAACAGAGGGACCATTAACCCGATGAGGACCACCACCACCACAATCGAACCTAACATCAATGTGGACCGGCCCGTAGGCGCCTTAGGAACTGGAGCAGGCGCAGTAGGGGTACTGGCAGTCTCCGAAGATGGGCCAGCGGACGCGGTAGGTACAGCTGCGGTAGGTACGGCCGCGTCCGCGACCGGTGTGCTGACGGGCTCAGCGGGTCTTGCCGCGGCAGCAGGTGTTGCTGCCGGTTTCTCAGGTCGTGCTGACGGCCGCGCTTTGTGCACAGGCGCGGCAGCGCTGGGTGCGCTGGCAGTTTCCGCAGGTACGATGACAGTCGCAACCGGTGCAGCCGCGGCAGGTGCGGCCGCAGCCGCAGGAGGCGAGCTGATAGTCTCGGGCGGCGTACTGACAGTCGCTACCGGTGCAGTCGCGGCCGCGGCGGTGGCAGGCGCAGGAGGCGTGCTGGCACTCTCGGGCGGCGTGTTCACAGTCGCAACAGGTGCAGCCGCGGCAGGCGCGGCGGCCGCAGGATGTGTACTGATAGTCTCCGCAGGTGCACTGACGGTCGCAGCAGGTGCAGCCGCAGCCGCGTGGCAGTGTTCGGAGATCATGTTCACTTCCGTGATGGTAACGCTGTTCTCAACAGTACCTGCTTTGTGAGCGACGAGGTTTACCTCCTGGCCCACATACGCCTTGAGATCAGCGCTGCTGGTAGTGATCTTGAAAATCTTCCCAGTGTTGTCTTCCGCAACGGTGTAGCTACCGTCAGAGCCACCCAAGCAACCTTTAATGTTGACCTGGTCTGTGTTGCCGCTCGCCGCGGGAGTCTGTGCAAACCCCAGCACGACCAGCAGCGCCGGTACGACGATCAGCAGGAATACTCTCTTCATGGAACCCTCCGAGAAGTCTCGCCTTGCGGCGGTCTGAATTCCGCTTGGGTTTGAGTGCTTCCGATTTCTCTGTCGAATTCTTGTGCGTTCAGAGTTCCGGCTGGAGAATTTGGAACATCCAAGTGAAACAACAACTCAACCTTACCCGGCAAGAAGTCGAACTGTCTGATCCAAACCGCTCACATTGAGGCTCAAATCTAGAGAAAGGCAAACAAGCATGCTCTTCTCGAAGACGACTGCTTAGAAACAGAAGTGGCGCAGCCCTTGCCACCTGCCAGTCCCGGCGCTTCGCCTGCAACGAACCCGAGAGACGACATCACTTCGGTCATCGTCAGAGTAAACCCACATATACGGTCTCCACGCCAGTCTTGTCGCAACCTTAAGGCAGGCCTGCACTTGCGGCGTTCTTCCTTCTCTTGCCCTAAGACCATGAATCGAGTGGTGCTATCGTCTGCCGTACACCAAACAGCTTTCCGCTTAGGAATGGATTTCGGACGTTACCTGTTACTGAACTCGAATAGATTTGCCGTGTCGACAGTGACAGGATCGAAGACCCGAAGACCGAAGTAACAGAAGCTGTTACAAGAAAGTATGACATTCCCCGGATAGCGGTAATGATAAGCCGAGGCCTCTGAGGTCTGTGTCAAGAGCGGGCAAAGTCCGCCGCCTAATGCGGTCGCAGAGTCTTGACCCAGACTGGACCTCGGCTTCCCTTGCGCCCAACTCGGTGTCCACGTGAATCAGGACACCGTCGGCAGTCTGCCGCTGGCTGGAGTGGCTGGTCATTGCGTATTATAGCTAAGGTCGAGGTGCGGATGCCTGCGCGGGTCGAGTTCAACCATACGACCGAGGAGCTCGAACTTCGGACGCGCAGTGAGGTCCAGTATGCCATCCGAATGGGGCTATTGTCTGCAGAGTCGCTGGAGAGCTAACTCGAGCCGCTCAGCTCGGTAGGAATTTTGTCTGCCTCCCTGGCCGATATGTACTGCAGCTCCGTCTCTTGTGAGGGGTTTCCCGGACAAAGCCATTCATTACTAGCAGCATCCCCGATACCACGCTTATTTCAAGTGCAGCACACTATCCTGCAGGCCACAGAAGTGTAGTTTCCCAGTGGACACAGCCTCACAAGCGGGTCAATGGAGATCGGAGGACAAAACGATGAGAACGACATCAAATACCTTTCGTTTGGAGCCGAAATCGGGAATTCCTCCAATCTAATCAAGAAGTTGAATACGAGTTTTGCCCCTGAGACCTTTCTCGCAAAAGTCGGCGTCGGCAAGACGATTGTTAATCTGAAACGGAAAGCCGCCGCTTTTCACAAGGTAAGCCAGCTGACGCTGTCTTCTATAGTCAGAAAGGCAGGGTGAAACTTACCGTCGTCTCCAATAGTGGCAAGGAAGCGATCATCGCCCTAGTGGGGCCGGGAGAATTCATCGGAGAGGAGTGCATTGCGTCCGCTCACCCTGCGGGCATGGCGACCGCGGGCGCCCTTATGGATTGCACACTACTCAGAATCGATAGAAAAGAAAAGAGATGTTGCGAGTACTCGTTCTTCACGATTAGGTCCCTCATGAACAGTATTGAACAAACGCACTCTAAGTACACGAGCACCCCTATCAATATTGCTTTCCAGAAATCAGGCATTGCATGAATGAAACTGAATCTCAACAATGGTATCAGCTATATGCTTCTGCCGTTGTAGAGCTAGACCCCGAGCGGCTCATGGAGCGCGTGAATGCAACTGAAGCAGCAGTTCACAGTCGTCTGCGGGATTTGCAGTACGATAGCGACCATCGTGAAGAGCGACAACTTATGGAAGACGCGCTCCGCACTCTAGACTTATTGCGCCGCTGTCCTTAAACGAATGCTGACATATTGCAGGAGCGCTGCACAGAAGGAGACTGGCTGGATAGCAGAGCGGCTTGTCATAAGTGGAAAAAGTAATTCAACCGGCATGGCGGAGAGTAGGTTGTACGAGACCTCTTTTCGAGAGGCTGTTCCGCATCGCCATTACAAACCGTATAGAGATGAAGTATGGCTCATCTTCCAGTGGTTTCAGAAAGCAAGGCGAAGGAGATGTGAAGCGGGTGTTCGAAGAAATACGGAGGAAGAAGCGACTTCCCTTCGTTCCCAATTTCTTGAAGTCCTTGAAGAAGTCGCGGGATTCTAATGCCGCACTGAATTTTTTGTAGCGCAACGCACGGCGTCGCTTCGCAACCTGTCGCAGCGGCTAATGAGGATGCAGGACGAAGAGAGGCGCAGGGTTGCTCGTGACTTGCACGACAGTACGGGCCAAACACTCGCTGCGCTTAAAATGAATGTAGCAAGTTTTCAGAAACGCTTTGAAAACGACCCACTCACGTCCGGGGCTCTTGCTGACATTGCCGGCATCGCTGATCAGGCTCTGCAGGAAATGCGCACGACCTCATATCGATTGCACCCGCCTCTGCCAGACGAAGCAGGCCTCGCTTCAGCCGTCCGTTGCTATGTGGAAGGATTTTCGCAACGTAGCGGAATTCAGGTGAACCTCGATTTCCCGTCTGGGTTTGAGCGATTGCCAAAGGATGTTGAGATGGTTCTCTTCCGGGTGCTCTTGGATGTTGCCTCCAATACTTCTGCAACCGGTGGTTGCCGCGGAGAGCGAGTCAGAATTCGTCGCACACAACCCAACATTTTCGAACCCTTCCGAACCCTTGCTCTCTCAGGCTGATCGCCACGAACAGTCAAAAAGATAACCGGTTTGAATTTTCAGTTTGCTAAGATCAATGCTGCGACGCGGCAGAGTTTCTCGGGTTTTCGATGTTGTCTCCAAGAGATTGAACAAGTGTTACCGCAGTGAAGATCCCGGTCAACAGCAACGTCAAACTGAAAAGCATGTTATGAATCTATGCGCTGCCGTGATTCCTCTTTAGCCCAGTTTCGGAAAAGAAAGCGAGCATATCTTCGTTGATCACATCCGGATTGGTCGTGCACATCCCATGCGGGAAACCGGGATAGATCTTGAGCGTGGAGTTCTTTACCAGCTTTGCCGACAGGAGGGCAGAGTCTCCAACGGGGACGATCTGATCGTCATCGCCGTGCAGAATGAGCGTAGGGACATCGATTTTCCTGAGGTCTTCCGTAAAATCGGTCTCAGAGAACGCCTTGATGCAGTCGTAATGAGCCTTGACTCCACCCATCATCCCTTGCAGCCACCAGCGCTGGCGGATTCCCTCGGAAACCTTTGCTCCAGGACGGTTGAAGCCGTAGAAGGGCAAAGTAATGTCAATGAAAGTCTCTGCACGGTTCGTTGCGACGCCGTTTCGAATGCCGTCGAAAACCTCCATTGGCAATCCGCCAGGATTCGAGGGAGTCTTCAGCATGATTGGAGATACGGCCCCAATCAGAACCACCTTTGCGATACGCGTTGAGCCGTGTCGAGCGATGTAACGAACGACTTCGCCGCCTCCGGTCGAGTGACCGACGTGAATCGCATCTCGTAGGTCCAGCTTCTCGACGAATTGCGCGAGATCATCGGCATAGGTGTCCATGTCGTTGCCGTCCCAGGTTTGCGTAGAGCGACCGTGACCTCTCCGGTCATGGGCAATGACGCGAAATCCTCGCTGGCCAAAAAACAGCATTTGCGCGTCCCAGTCGTCCGCTGTCAGTGGCCACCCGTGACTGAAAACAATCGGCTGGCCCTTGCCCCAGTCCTTATAGAAGATCGTTGTTCCATCTTTCGTCGTAATCGTAGACACGAAACAGGCTCCCTCTTTGTTAGTCTTCGTCGTTTAAACGCTGACTCCGCCACTCGCCCTGAGGACGGACAATTTCTCCTACTCGCTGCCTTTGACGTGACCGCCTCTTCGAGTGAATCTGCCGAGAAGGAACTCCTGGACCAGGCTGGTGCCAATCCGTTCAGCCGTTCCGATTGCAAAATTGACAAAAACCAGCCCGGCACCACGATTGGATCGGGGATAGTAAAGGTTCGCGAGGGCTGAGACCGCCAGGTCGCCACCGAGGCTTGAATAGTTCGGCTGCCACTTTCCATTATCGCCTCTGGCGACAAAGGGACTAAACATTGCGTGACGAACTCGAGAACCGCTTGTGCCAGTCCCTTGATAAAAGTAGCGCGGGTCCTGATGCAACAAGGACGGCAAGATAGCGCCACCGATCATGATGTCCGAGAAGCCATCCGCAGCGGTTAGACCAAACCGTTTTCCATACGCTGTCCAACCTTGCCCATAATTCGGAGTGTCGCCGGCCTGTTTGGCACTAGCCACAGCGAATACTCCCGCAGCAGTCACTGGATCGGTTGACACCTTGAGGGCGAGCTGGAACTTCATCTTCGCGGTGAGCGGTGCAGGATCATTCTGATAGGAGACGTAGAAGTTTGGAATGATTCCGAAGACTCGTTGCTTTTCCTCGGCCTTGAGCTGCTCGGTCGCCACCTCAATAGGATCGTAATGAACATCGACGATCGTGCTCGCGCTTGCAATTCGCAGTTGGATACCGGTCACAATTTTGAACTGGCCCGGACTCACCATGATCGGGGGAGATGTCCAGTCTGCAAAATCCTTGGCGCTGATGCTGAGCTGATAGGTAATGCCTGGTGTCACATCGTTAAACTGGAACATCCCGTTCCCGGTCGCCACGATCGTACGAGGGTCAATGCCTTCGACTTCCTTGAGAACGACCGTCGCGTCTGGGATCGCATCGTCGTTGACATCGGTAACGGTGCCCATGACGGTTGCTGTCCGAGGTTCAGCTTGGGGGATCTGGCCCAACGCCGGAAGGGAAAGGACTAACGCCACAGCGATTGCGGCACCGAGATCGATGTATAACCGTTTCAAAGCTAGCCTCTCTACCGAAACAACGACAACCCGACGAACAACATGTGCGAGTCCAATCCAGGATTTTGATTTGCCAGATTCGCGTTCGAGATGTGGTGATACTTGTATCCAAGATCAATGGCAGTGCGGCGCCTGGATGTGAACAACTGCACACCACCACCAAGTTGAGCAGTAAAGTTGAATTGCTGGGTGGTTCCAAACATTCGATGGTTGAAGTACAGGAAGCCGCCACCGCTCGTGAGAAAGGGTTCGATCCGGCGGAAATGTACGAAGTTCACTTGTGCACCGATAGGGCTGCCGCCGACACCGTAGGCATACGCACGGTGACCATCGCGGGTGCGCGGATCGCCGACGAGTGCCACAGGGACGGTGTCGAAAACCCAGCGCACCGCGAAGGGCGGGCGATAGTAGAGAAGCCGTTCGTAGCGGCTCTCGAACTGATAATTTCTCGCACCCACAGTGCTCGAAAATGCATGTCCGTTTTCAAAGGCTCCGTCGAACCAATACGTTTACTCGCTGTACGCACGCTGTTGTTCTTGTGCGATTGCTGATGTGGTGACAAACAATGCAATGACAATCGTGGCGGCCAGGGCCAGTACGCGTTTCATAAATCTCCGTTGTCGGTCCCGATCGCGCAGAATGAGCTTGCGATTAAACGACCAGAGGCAAGGGCTGACCAGATCGCGTTCAGTTTGAAAATTCTCGTGCTCTGGTTTGATTTGCTGAGTCATGTTTCTGCCCTTCGACACTGACCTAAAGGCAACTGGCATTCCAAACAAGGAGGACACAGGGTGTACTTTTAATGTCTGGAAACAAAGGATTTCGGTCGAGAGATTGGGCGGCGCTTGTGTCGAGACGTCAAACTGTCAGGTGACAGTCAAGAGCTGATGACAGCACGGGCGAGGACAATCCCTGCGATCAGAAACAGCCTCGACCTGTTGTTGACACTTGTTGATGACAACTCGCGGCAGAGCCTCGTTGAGTGACGCAGCGTTCTACTTCGCGAACTTCGCTGAGGCTTTCGTCTCCACTAGCCGCAACGCGAGGAGAAGCGTCCGCGGGTGTATTCAGCCGGACGAATCTCATAACTCACGGCTGTGAGCACTTTTCTGCCGCAAATACAGGCTCGGCGTGGACGACGAATCGTTTCGGAGCGGGACCTATGTAGGAAAACGGATAACAAGTGATGAGCGTAAGTTCGTTTTTGTTGTGAAATCTCAACGCGTTGATATTGCGAGGGTCAACGATTTCGAACGACCGTACCTGGTAATAATAGGTACGGGCAGTCGTATCGATGGACACTTCATCGCAAATCTGTATCTTGAGGAGTGGGCGAAAGAAAGTGTCACGGTGACCCGCGATGACCACATTTCCTGGTTGCCCCGGCAAGGGCGTGGCTGGAACATGTCCGAGGCCAACGCGCAGAGTTTGAGACCCGTCCCCTTCCAGAATAACTGACGAAAGATCGAGCTTAGGAATCTCCAGACGGCCGATAAGCCTGATCCCAGGCCGAGCAGGAGCCTCATGTATATCCGGGGTTGAATAATCGAAAGTCGCTTGTGGCGTGACAGCAATGTGGGTTCTTGATTTCTCAAATGATCGTGCCAACTTCTTTTGCGTGAGTGATGCATCGATACTTGTGAATACGTAATAACCCAGAGCGCAGCATCCTGCGGTCCAGAGCGCACGTTCCAGCCAAGCCAGTACGCAGCGAAGATGGATTCCTCTCGAGGTCATCAGAAGGCAAAGATTTACATCTGGCGCACTGGTTGATGCGCCAGATGTAAGAAGGCAGAACTATCTGGAGTTCAGCGCCAAACGGCGGATCCCGAATGCTCCAGCCAGGAGAAGGATCCCGCCCATCGCAATCGAGGGCATTGCACTTGCCGTCTGCGGTAATTCCTCAGTTTCCACCTCTGTGACTTGTGCAATTTCCCCTGACTCCTGAGGGTTATATGCCACCGTAACCGGGGGAGGAGCCACAGGCTCTGCGGTCGCAGTTTTCATCGACGCGGCATCCGTTGCGTCTTCGCCCACCGAAAGCACTGGCTGCTGATTTACCAGTGCCAACTCTGTCGCTTTCTGCTTCGGATAGATAAATTCCACTCCGGAGTTATCCCCGGGATAGAACCATGCTTTGAGCGCCTCCGGTTGCCCGGTAGGGCGCTCATCGAAACTGACGATGGTTTTATCCGGTGTATTTGCGCGATAGTCGGCGACCGCCAGAATGGTGGTGATCAACCTCGTCTCGTCTTCGTTCCATATCTGCACAATTGTGCGGTCGCTACTGTCGGCCAGCTTGAAAACGTAGGTACCGGCAGACAGCGTGGTCCCAGGAACTTGAACCGGTTCGTTGAAGGTCAGCGTCGTCTTCTTGTCCCATTCATCAGCCCGGGCATTAGGAACGATCAGAGTGCCTAAAACACAGAGTGTGATAAGAATGCTGAAACTAGTTAACTTCACAAGTCTCATCTTTATAGTTCTCCTTTAGAAGGTTGTGCTCGCGATGCCGAGCTGCAGGTGAATCAATTCGAGTTGGCGGCCTGGCTCCAATAGCCAAAACCTCAATCTCGTTCGTAGCCTGCGTCAGTGCATCACGTCAATGCATCAGCAATGCACCGTTGTATAAGCACGTACCGTACCATCCGGGGCAGCGCCTGTTCTGCGGGTAGAGTCGAACAATATTGACGTGTCAATTTGATGTCACGCATCGCTAGCGGAGCAGACGAATGCTGCATGAGATATTCGCGATGCCGATTCGGATTGCCACCGTCGTTACCACTCCCAGCCGCACTCGCAGCGAACGTGATGGGCTAGACTGGCTTGCAAAAACAAAGATCAGGGATGACCCGCCGAGCGCAATAGACGCCGACGGCGACTGCAGCCAACAACGCAGTCGTCAGCACAGTGTCGACAGTACGTCGCTCCGGGAATGCCATGATTAATGATCCGTAACCGACAGGCCGAGTCCGCGCGGTCTTCTTGCGTCGGACATGCTCAGTCGAGTGCGCAGGGATGGTGCTTGCAATCGCATTGAATTTCTGTCTCCTGTACGCGATCGGCTTGGGAACAATAGACGCAGCAGTAGGCCTCCGTAACTGTGACTGTGCATTGGCAAGCCGAATAGGCGCACTTTCGTTGACCTTGAACATTCATCTTTTCACCTCGCGTCGCGCAGGAAGTTCGCCAAAAAGCTTATGCACGACAAAGGCCATATCGCCCTTGGACAGAAAGCCGATGAAGGACAGTTCCCGCTTCGATCCGTTCCCGGAATTCCCCTGCGCCAGCGGTGTCATGACACTACCGTCAATGACTCGCCCGCCCTGCCTGACGAATCTTTGTCACAGACAAGAACGTGCCTCGGAGCCATGATTCTTTGATGTTCAGCAATCGCGAAATCGCAATGATTCAAGGAGAAAACTACTTGTGCAGCCGCTGAGATCTACGACGACCGGGTGCAAGCACTGGCCGCATGTGCCGCGAAAGCTTTGCTCGCGCGCGGGCCAGCTGTGCCTTGACCGTTCCGTGTGGCAATCCCAAGATTCGGGCTGTCTCAAGGATTGAGAAACCATCCACGACGCGCAGCTGAAACGTTCTTCGCAAGGTAGGCGACAGCAGTGCCGTGCATTTTCGCAAGCGCGACGTTAGTTCGGAATTTCGACACTCCTCTTCCGGGCTGGGCCGCCCGTCCGCGAGCCCTTCCCATAGACATCGCTGTTGTTCCTCTCCGACTTTTGTGTCCAACGGAAAATGAATCTGGCGTGGTCGCCTGCGCAATTGCATCAGAGCGGAGTTGCGGACAATCGTCGTCAACCAAGTGGAGATCTGCGATTGCCCCCTAAACTGGTTTATATGTTTGTATGCGGCCAGCAGGGCTTCCTGCACTGCATCCTCTGCGTCAGCCGCATTCCCCAACAGTCGGAACGCACAACGATAAAAAGACGGCCAGCGGAGTAACAGAACGTCCTGCAATTTCCGAGCTGCGGTTTGGTGGTCGCCCAACGCAAGGCACCGATCAGTCTCTGTGCGTGCAGCTGCTTCCAGCATGTTGTCGCTCCTTCCACGAGAGGAAAAGCACTTAACGTGCCAAAAGACAAATCGCGGCGTCATCCGTCATCTAGCGCAAACAGAACGCAACAGGTAGTGTCAATCTGGCTCCTCAAGTCACTTGCTCCACGGCAGAAAGTCTGAATCCGGTTTGCGTTTATGGGGCAAGCGTTTCGAAGCAGACCTGAACAATCAACTCTTGGGAAGAAATCACCTGTGTCATGACCGTGTCATGACTTTGAAAGGGGGCCGAAGTCAACAGAATGAGGCCGTTGCAGGTCAAATGCTCGCCATTGAGACGCAGTTCTTACCTCTCGCCTCCCGCAGCCGCGCGCTCCTCCAAATCCGGCTCTGTTCCCGCTTTGTTCGCCGTGGGCTTAGATACATTCTCAGAAGTTGAATTTAACTTCAGCAAACCAATGGCGGGAGACAGGAACACCAAGGAATTCGAAAAGGTCGCCACATGGCCTGTAAAGCGCTGCTTGTGTACATCGAATTCTCTCAATTGGAATTGCAGCAGACCCATATTAATGACATCGCCGGTAATGCCGGAGACCTGTACTCGGTCACCAATTCTGATTCCTCGCTTCCCAACTAGGAGGAGAGCGCCGAGACTGGCGGGGATGACGTTTTGCATTGCGAGCAAGAGCCCAGCGCTGAGAAGCCCAAAGTAGGTTGCGACCGACTTCAGGTCAGAAGCAAGGACGATCAATATGACGACCGCAATGGCGAAAAGAGTGAGAAATTGGTGGATCATAGCTATGAGTCGTTGCCGATTTGGATCTTGAACACGTCGCTGCGCCAGGCGGCGCGAAACGTGGCCGATCGCAAGAAGCAGACCTATGATCAGCACAACGACGAAAAGGCGGATCGTTAGCTCCTTCCATGCCTGCCTGTACTGGCCAACTACCTCCGTTCGCAAGCGCAGCACGTTTGATTTGTACTCGGCAAGCAAAACCTTTTGTTTATCGAGCGCTACGATTGCCGGAGATAGCCCCTTGAGTTCGAGAGTAACGGCATCGAGGTGCGACTTCTGTTCGCGCAAGGATGGAAGATCGCTGGTCTGCAAGTCGATTGTTGCAACCCTCTGAACAAGCTGAGTGACGAAAGCCGCCAGTGGGATCCGCAGATTCTCCGCGGACACTGTCAAGTTGTTAGTGAGGCGTATCTTTTCGGCAACCACGTGAAGCTTACGGCGCATCGCTGAGACATTCGACGCCAGAGCGAAGATGCCGGCGTCACTGTTCGCGATTCTGGAATTTGTGTCCTGTAGGCGTGCTGTCGCGGAGGGAACTGACTCGCTGTTCATTTCCGGTATCGACTGCGCGAGGTCGTCGATGGTGGAATCCAAATGTCCGTTTTGGGCGTGTGCGTCACTGGGATTCTGAACAAACCCGACTAGATCATTGAGGCCTTGCGCAACTGCGTCGAGGAGACGCAATCGAGTTTGAGCGTCTTCCTCGGCAGCTTTCAATTTTCCGCGATCCGCCCCGCGGGCGGCGTTCAGCCTTTTGTCGAGGTTTCTTATCTCCTCAATTGCTTGCTGGCTAAGTTCATCATTTCGTTTCTTTAGTTCGATAAAGTGTTCGAGGTCAGCAGGATGAGGACTTATGGATGCAGTTCCGCCGTGTGAGGAAACGGCGCTCGTTTCCACCATGGCATCCGCCTTGGCGAACTCGAACGCGAGCTTGACGATCTGCTGTTCGATCGCTTGATTGTCATCGAGAAACATGAAGTCCGTCGGTTCGTTGGCGACCTGCCGTTCGGCGTACACATGGCGATACCAGTTCACCGATTGAATGAGGTAGCCAATGACTTCTGAGTTCGAGGGGAGCTGATATGTACTTGGCGGGATATCGGCGGAGAGTCCGCTGGCGATCGCGGCTGCCACAATCCCACAACAGGCGGCTATCTGCGCACCCCGCTTCACGTTTCTTGCCCTTCTTGGTTGAGGCTTGCCTGAGCATTAGCCTCGCCAATGCCGGCGTGTTCAAATACGAGGTCAGCCGAGGCAACCACCAGCAACACCCACAGCACATTGGCTACAAAGAGATGGGCGATCTGGAGCCAAACCGGAGCGAGGAGCAATACATTTGTTATGCCGATACCAACCTGCACAACGAAGAGGACGATAAGAGCGATTGCAGACTGCGAGAATCGGTTTCGCCTGATTGAGAATCTCAAGATGCCCCACAGAACGTAGCATGCAGAGACCGCAGCTAACGCAGGATGGAGTAGCCGAACGTGCAAGAGGGCTGGTGTGCCGGAACCGAAATCTTGCGCCACGGACGAGGGCAGTGATGTTGACGGAAAAAGGGTATCGGCCAGAGCCGCTACCGCCCCAGCAATCCCCGTGACCACAGCGGCAAGTAGGCCCAGTCCGATAGAACTTACTGCTTGCCATTCGCCAATGAGAGTGAGTTTCCTGCTGCCATTCGACAACCAGACGGCAGTGAGCGACAGCGCCGCGAGAAGCAGAAGTGTATTGCCAAAGTGCAAACAGAGAAAGAGAATTCGGCCGGTAGATTGGTCGTTGGCCACATGCTTCAATAGGACTAGCGCGGCTCCCAGCAGCGCTTCATTTGCGAGAAGTGCGGCGGCGAGAAACGCCGAATGGCGGGCCCAGTCGCCTTTCTTTGTTACTCGCCAGCACCAAACAACGAGACCGGTCACCATGAGCAACGAGATGACACTGGTTATTCGGTGCGTGAATTCGACGATAGTTTGCGCCTTAGCGCTTGCCCCGACAACGTCGCCATCGCAGAGGGGCCATCTATTTCCACAGCCAGCACCTGAACCCGTCGCCCTTACATAAGCGCCCCAGAGGACGACCGCTACATTCCAATACAGTGCGGTCCATGCGAAGCGAGCAACGCGTGAGATCTTGCGCGCTCGAAGATCGGAAAGCAAGACGGCTTTCGGCCAGAACGTCCAGTCCATGTCCGTGATCGCCCCGCTGCCTCTCATTGAGAATCTCGTCGACGCGAGCCGCTTTTGTCTACGTTCGATGCTTTGCGCATGACCTTCCAGAGCGCGCTCCCCTATTTTTCGATCCAGCGCACATCGCGCGCTCCCATTCCGGTCGCCAATCGCTGCGACAGTATCCGAGACATCGAAATCCCATCATGCTTGCTCCACAGAGCGGGCAGACCAGGTTACGCATAGCGGAGATCAAGCTCGAGTTGATATTCGTAACTACAGCAAGCAAAGCCATAATGTCTCTCACTATTGGGCGATTCTTCACCGCCGAATGCACTTAACCTTAAGCGCGAGGCCGCAGGCGCATTTTAGGGAGGGCGCCCGGCGGACAGGGATTGCGGCCCCTCGCTTCGGATAAAAAACGTGAGAGCAACTGAGTTACCAAATACACTGCATAGAACGAATGCCCCATCTCATGACAAATAGCGAGCCGTGCTTTGTAGTTGGTCTTGTCACCTCGAAGTTTCAGTAGTCAGGCCTGGACTGATTCCGCGACCGGGCACAGAGTAGTTTGAATGAAGCATCCCCGACTTCCGCGGTGCAAAAAATCGAATGGAAGATCGAGTGCAGAGGAAACGGGTGTTGATGCGTGAACTTGGCTTATGCCACGCTCAACGTCAGAGAGATCACTAATTGACTGTCTGGCAAAGTGTCACTGCATTGACACTTCGAAGAACGAGTTTCGTAAATATCGTTCTAGGGCAAGGTTGTCATGAAAATTATCTGGCGCAATCGAAACCCGATCAATCGTACGTCGTTCTCGATAGTGAAGACGTTGGGCGTAGAGCAACCTGACGAATTGCGAGTGTTCTATCGGAGTTCCCGGGGAACGGCGGCACTGGGTACCATATTTGAGCTACTGGTCAATCGTGACGCGGCCTCTCGCGAGGCATAATTCAGTTGCACTGCCCGGGTCCAAGATCGGGGAAACGCTGCATTCCTCGTATTGGGTCATGGGCGCGCATCACAATCTTCCTTTGCCTTTCAAGTCGCGAAGGATAGCTCGAGGAATCGCAATCAGGATGCAAAGGCAACGCGTAGTTCGCGAAGACATCTGCTTCGTCGACATAGAAGTCGCCGTGGAGAGCTCCCCGGTTCCGGCGTGACTTCTTCAACTTCCCACCGCGCGGGTCCGAGCGTACAAGACCCGGCCGGAACCTTCCTCCCAACCCTGCCCGCTGCCGACCGGAACTAGTGGCGCCGTTGGACAGAGTCTATCCAGTCAGAGCGAAAGAGATCGGGTAGTGTCCGACGCTTTGACGCGGCCTGCACGCGGCCAGAACTCGCCCGCAGGCTGTTCGATAAAACTACCGCGCCGCCGTGGCCGAGAGAGTCACCGCGGTATAGTGCTCGATCCGGCGCAGAGTGAACTCGCAAACGCTCCCGTACAGAGAAAGGCTAGCGAACTCAGGCTGGGCCGCATCCGGTGAAAGGACATTCACCTCCCAGCGGCTGAGGTCCGAGACCAGCCCGCTCAGCTCCAGCCGGATCTTGACGTTCTCTGCCGGGGCCTGGTGATTGTAGTTGAGCAAGTGGAGAATCAAAGTCCGACCGTCGGGTTTCCGAGTCAACTGGCCCAGCACGTAACCGCGCGGCTCCAAGCTGAGGCGAGGCCCTCCGGCCGCGGCTTCGGCACGCGACGCAATTGCCGCCCCCTCCTTGCCGGCCCTGATGATGACGCCCCCGCCGGCGGTGAACCTATCCAACCTGGCCTTTTGCTCGCCGTTGGGCTTCGGCAGGTCAGAAGGGATAACAAGCAGCTTAAACTGCTCCAGCGGGACTCCCTTGTCTAGGTGCGCGAGCACCTTGGTCTCGAAAAAGACACTTTGCTTGAGGAATTCGTCGGCCAACGGGTTGTGCGGTTCCGCAGAGATCAAGGCGATCCGCGCCACCGGCGCCGCCTGGTGATACAGCTCCTGATGCTCCACTAGGAAATGGTTGTATTGAGCGATGGCCTTCCAGGCCTCCCGGGCCTCCGGCTCGCCCTTGATCAGCGCTGAGAGGAATCGGCCTTCGATGTTGCGCGAGGTCGCCGCACCGAACGCACAGGCCTCGGCGATGGAAAGCTTCTGCTCGGCGGGGCTCGGAATGCAGCGCTCGCGCGGGCCGCAGTGGTAAAGGTCGTTCTCATACTTCAGGGGCTGCCAAGGCTGCTTCTCGCCGTTTAAGAATTTGATCTTGCGCGCGTTGTCCACCTGCCATTTACCGTTCCAAATCCCCGGAGTGTCCTTGCCGTCCTCCTCCCAGATCACGTCGTCGATGTCATTGATCGCAAACCGGTCTGGCGAAATGTGGATATTCGCATAAACCATGGCCTTGGGCCGGCCGGTCTCGCGCGCCTTCCGCTCCGCCATCCGCTGGGTGTCGTCGAGCAACTGGGCCAGGCCGTCGTTGTAACCGATCATGTTGTCCCAAACGATCGCGTCCACTCCAGCGTCAACCGCGAGTTCCGCCTTCCTCAGGAGATAGGCCCGCCAGCCGGGCTTGCGCGCGTCGGCCAGACGGCGGTCCCAGGAAATCTGCAGATCGGCTTTAGTCGGCCCGGCATAGAACAAAGGGATGTGGTACATCCACAGGCCGTATTTCTTGGTTTCCGGGTCGTCGCGGAAGGCGCTCTTGCGAAACATGTTGGAAGCTGACAGGTAGGCCGAGACGTGGATACCATTCTCATGACAACGAGCGATTACCTTTTTCAGGTTCTGTCGGTTCTCTTCCTCATCCTTAAACGACCAACCGCTGCTCCAGGTGACCCAGATCCAGTTAAACTCCGCCTGCTTGAGCAATCCGAGCATTTGCTCGAAATTGCGGTCGTAGATGTGGCTCAGCACGTCCTTCTGTTCGGCGCTGAACTTGTCGCCCCACCAGGTTCGCTCGGCCTTCCAGCTCTCGATTTGTCCGCCGTCTAGCCGGATGAAACGAAAATTTCCCTGTTCCACCCACGGCGGCACGTCCTGCGGCTTGGCGCGATACAGTTTCGGCGCCGGCTGAAAAGGCTGGGCGGAGCAGAGCAGCAGGAACGCGGCGACGAAACCAACAAGCGCAGTGCATTTCCCCATTCGGACACGCTGCATGGTTCTCTTCCTAAAACGTTAGTAGCCGCTTAAATCATCTATGGCGATCACCCAAGCACACAGCCAGTAGGGGTAGAAACAGGAAAATTCCGACTAACCAGATCGGATCCGCTCCTAGCACTTGACTATCTTGGGAGACTCGATTCCTTCGGTCGCGTTCCTCGTGTCCACGATCAACTGCGCTTCGGCGACAATGCGCCGGTAATCGTAATCAGAGTGGTCGGTGACAATCAGAACACAATCGTACTGGCCGAGGTCATCGAGATTCGAGCACTTCATCTGAAGGTTGTACTTCCGCCCGCGGGCCACGAACGGAAAATAAGGATCGTTATAGCTCACGTGCGCCCCCTGTTTCTGTAACAGTTCGATGATGGTGAGCGACGGCGACTCGCGAAGATCGTCGATGTCCTTCTTGTAAGCCAGCCCCAGGACCAGCACCTTCGATCCCTTCACCGCCTTGTGGCGCTCATTCAGCGCCCTCCCCACCGAGTCCACTACATGATAGGGCATGTGCTGGTTCACCTCGCCTGCCAATTCGATGAAACGGGTGTGGAAATCAAATTCTTTGGCTTTCCAGGAGAGATAGAAGGGATCGATCGGGATGCAGTGACCGCCCAGACCCGGGCCAGGATAAAACGCCTGAAACCCGAATGGCTTGGTGGAAGCTGCCTCAATCACTTCCCAGATATCGATGCCCATCCGCAGGCACAGGAGTTTTAACTCATTCACCAACGCGATGTTCACGCAGCGATATATATTTTCCAGCAGCTTGGTCATTTCTGCGACCGCTGGGTTTGAGACCGGAACAACCCGGTTGAAGATCGAACCATACAGCGCCGCCGCCGACTCCGACGCGCCCGGATCCAGCCCCCCCACCACCTTGGGAATATCACGACGAGCCACCGTCTGATTTCCGGGATCTTCACGTTCCGGCGAGAAAGCCAGGTAAAAATCACCGCTCTGTCCTTGGCGCACAGCTTTCAAACCCGCTTGGTTGCCGCTCTCTAGGATAGGCAGGAGCACTTCCTCGGTTGTGCCTGGGTAGGTAGTGCTTTCCAGCACTATCAACTGCTCGGGACGAAGATACGGAGCGATCGATTCTGCCGTGCTTGTGATGTAGGACATATCAGGTTGGTGATATTCATCGAGCGGTGTCGGCACACAAATGATGATGGCATCCATGTCTCGCAACTGGGCGAAGTCGGTTGTGACTGAGAAATGGCGCTGCCGCGCCAATTGAATTTCAGTCGGAGGAATGCGGCAAATGTAAGAACCACCCGCGTTCAAGGTGTCGACCTTGGTGGCGTCAATGTCGAAACCAGTGACGGGAAACTTTTCTTCGCTGAAGAGCAGGGCCAGTGGCAGGCCAACATAGCCGAGACCAATGATACCTACCCGTGCCGTGCGCGCCCGGACTCTGTTCTCGAATTCGTCGACGGCGGTAACTTTATTTCTTACGATGCTGGACATGAACGACTCCGAGACTAGTGTTTACCTCTGCTGGTGAACTTGCCCAAGATAAACTCTTGGGCCAACCCGCCAGCAACATGCAGGCCCATTCCGATTCCAAAGTTTCCGAATACATGCCGAGCATTACGATCAGAACTTGGGTAGTACGCGAGGGAAATGGAAGATGAAATCAGACTGCCCCCCCACGTGGAATAATTCGGCTGCCATGCTCCGTTGTCTCCCTTACAGATAAATGCAGCTAAGACGGCGTGGAGCGCCCGGGACTTCTTTGTCCCGCTACCCTCATAGAAATAGCGGGGATCTTGATGCAGCAGTGATGGCAGAACAGCATTGCCGATCAAGCCTTCGGTAACGCCATCGGCAAGGCCGGTTCCTAACCGCTCTCCATATCCTCTTGTATTTTGGGGATAATTGCGGAGTCCAGCGGCTTGCTCAACTCCTGCCCACGCAGCTGTGCGGGCGAAGAAAACTGGATGGGTGAGATCTTTGTAAGCTAGCTCGAACTTCATCCGCGTCGTAAGAGGCTCGGGGTGGGGTTCGTACACCACATAAACATTCGGTATAAAGCCTAAGACGCGCTGCTGTTCTTCAGCTTTGAGCTGTTGGGCAGCAACCTCCTTTGACGAATAACTTACCGTGACCGCTCGCTGCACAGCCAAAATGCGAAGTTTGACCTCGGGAAGAGTCTTGTTCTGCCCGGGTTCGACTGTAACGGACGAGTTCCACTCTGCAAGTCCTTCTGCGGCGACAGTGATCTGATAGGCAATTCCTGCCGTGACGTCGTGGAATGCAAACGATCCATCGTCCATTGTTACAACTGTGAAAGGATCACCGACCGGTTGTTGCAAGACTATCGTCGCATTGGGAATCGTATCGTTGTTACTGTCGACCACTGTTCCCAGGATGCTTCCTGTTTTGGTAGTTGGCACTTCCGTAGACTGCGCGGACGCGGGTACGACAAGAATCACTCCGCCTGCCGGGGCGATGAGCAGCAACATTTGGGTTATATTTAGAAGCGTTCCCAAGAGCCAGTGCGCAAAAGCATGTCTGTTAGTGTGCGTCGTTGACATTTCTATCCTTTGGACAGGGTGAAGTTGACTGTGATCTGGGAGTCGACTTCAACCGGTTCTCCATTCAAGAGATACGGCCGGTAGCGCCATTGCTTTACTGCTTCGATTGCGGCCTGCGCGAGCACCGACAGACCGCTCTTGACGCGAACATCCTCCACGGTGCCATCTTCGCCGATCACGGCCAACAGCACTACCGTCCCTTCAATCCGTGCGCGGCCGGCCTCGGGCGGATACTTCGGCGCAACGTCGTAGACCAAGTTGGCCTCGGCTATCCGGGCGGGCACACGGATTCTCTTTGGCGTGGGGGCGGGAGGTTTCGCGAGGACGGGTGCACTGCCCGTGCTCCCCAGCACTTCGCTCAGCACTCCACCGGGAATTCCGCCGATTACTCCGCCAGGAACTCCTCCAACTACTCCGCCGGCAGTATCCACCGGAGGCGAAGGGGGTGCTTCTTGCGTCGCATGCACTGCACTAGGAATTCTCGTCTGGGTGTTTCTAGAAGAAGATCTGGGCACCGGAGGCCCCGTGACATTGGAACCTGCGGCCGCTGGCAGTACATACAACATCGTCAATGTCTCCGGCTTGGGGAGCGTGTCCGTGTGAAACAATGGGATGACAATTAGCGCTAGCAAAAGGAGCGACAGCAGGCTCACCGATCCAACTACCGCCCATGGATTTCGCGGTTGTGACTTCGCACTCGACGCAAATAGGCTGTCGTGAAATAAATTGTTTTCTTGCAGGCTGGAAGAGACGGGACGCTGCTCCTTTTCGTGCTCTCTAAATGCTGCAATCTGTGACTCAATTCGCAACCGTGACGTCACGAAAACCGGGTCTACAATGCAATGATCTGACCCTGAATAATTGTCGTTATAGGTATCCATAGCAGATTGATCCGCTTTCACGCGGCAGCGTTCTCCCTTCTGTAAACTGCAATGTGGAATCAGCACCACCGTCGAGTTACTGTCCATTCGAGGCCTTCTCCTCCACAGCAAAAGCTGGATCTAAGTTGTGAGTCCGCGTGATTTGATATTCCCCATATTTGATAGTGAGGACTGCGCTGCCAAGAATTCGCACCTTGGTCTCGCTCTCGTTTGACTCGGGCAGCCAAAAGCTGCCGAGTTTCTGATAGCTTCGTGTGAAGTCGGTCTTCACCGTCCACCACGAAGGATTGACGGCAGGCTCGCCCTCGACTTGAGCAATGGCAAAGTCCTTCGCATCGACCCAGATGCGCCCTTGAAAGAGAAACTTGTTTTTGGTCAGCGGCCGTGCCTGGAGCACGTAGAACTCATTCCCACCGATTTTCTTGTAATCTGCGAGTTCAAATGTGTAGTTCTGAGGCGTGATCGCCGAACGCTCCTGATTCTCGTCGCGCATGGACTCCTGTTCGGCCTCAAGGAGCTTCTTAAACACGCGAGTCCGCACGGTGCCCGATCCGCTCTCCGACACGATCGTGAATACCTTCTTATTGGGCGCTTCGTACTCAGCCCGAACGACCATGTCTGCCTTCTTGTGCGATAGGCAGTGGCACTCGAGATGGTAGCTTCGGATACTCGAGTAGCTTTCGAGCGCATTAGCCCGGTGTTCGTTCATTTCGACGACGCGCAGCATGACATCATCCGCGCTCAATGGGGCCGACACGGTGGCCTGCTGTGTGACTGCCGGAATGCTGACTGCCACCAAAGCCAACGTAGGCAGAAACCGGCCTAGGTGAAAGTTCAAGTCTTGGGAAAACCTAATCATCATTGGCTTCTCCAGGGGAATCGTAGGAGCCCGACAACGGTATTCAGGTTCGCGAAGTCTGGCTTGTGAGTTTTGGTCTCGAGTTCAGACGATGATTCCCGCAGCTGAGTGAGCGTCCATTGCTCCTGGCCGATTGTTTGTGGCGTGGATGAGTCGAAGAGATAAATCGTGCTCGCGAGAACTGGTCCGACGCGGACTTCACGGCGAGGCATGCCAGATTTTTCGAGAGCGTCGAAGAATCTCTGTGTCTCGAAGAATCGCCGGGATGGCTCAAGAACGATCGTATCTCCTTCCCGGGGTGCATAATGGCGGTCGTAAAGGGGCACAACATCAATGTCAGTGCGACCGCAGTTCTCTACGTAATAGGTCATGCTCATCGGCCGGGCGGTGGCCAGCCGGGCGTCCGCCTGTGCGCTGGAACAGACCTGCTGCGCTACTTCCCGTGTGTCGAACTCCGAAACCTCATCTTGCCCAAAATAACGGGCAATATTTTTCTGGCCTCCGCCAATTGAGTTCAAATAGAAGGAGTAGTATGGAGACCACGCGTGCAATTCAAGCAAAGGCAAGGCAAACAGAGTGGCAGCGGCCAGCCCAACAAATGCCAGCGACATTTTCTTTTCCCTCATGCGGTCCCAGGTCGCTTGCACCGCATAACCGCCAGCCAGAAAAAGAAATGGCAGCAGCACCAGTGAATAACGCACCCACTTTGCGCCAGAAATCGAAAGCCCGGCCAGCTGAACCACTCCCAGTGAAAGAAAAAAACACGACGCGAGGGTTTTGCGGTGCCGCAGGAGCATGATGCTTCCGGCGATGACGGCCACCAAAATTGGAATCGGTGTTTTGATCAAGAGGAGCCACAAGTAGAAGGTCCAGGGAACTCCAGCAAACAGACGCGAGGGAAAGTTCAGATAAAGCACGCCGTTGAAGTCGTAACCACTGTGCCTGACGCCATCATGGTGAAGCCAATGCAGGATAGCGCTGAAGTTGCTTGGGAAAAGAACGACCGGGTTCACCAGAATGAAGGTGAGGAATATGACGAGAAAGAATCTTCCGTAGCTGAACCGCGAAGGCTCGCGAGTAAGCCCCATCCTGCCGGCAAGAAACCAGGCAAGCGCGTTCAAACCCAAAAGGTGAAGAATGTATTGCGAGGCAAAAGCCAGTCCAAACGCAATCGCACTCAGGTCATACCAACGGCGTGCACTTTCGTCCGAATCTGCCTGTTGGGCCCGGCAATAGAGGTAACAAGCCAGAAGAGTGAAGAAGGTGAGGGGCGTTTCCTCTTTGGCAAGCCGATTTAATGCGACCGCCAATGGCGAAACTGCCCAGAAGAAGCTCGCCGCAAATGCCCCCACAAATCCGATCAGGCGACGGCAAAACAGAAAGAGAATTGCAGTCGTCGCCGCGCCGAAAAGGACATTAGGAAATCGAAGCCAGCCCTCGGGGCTCATAGTGGGCCAACTATGGAGTGAGGCCAGACGGTTCCAGCGCTCACCCGCTGTCAGACTGCCCCAGGCCAGCACCTTCAGGATCATCGGGTGCTCACTGTTGACGCCCACGAAGTGTCCGTGACGATATTCCTGAACCGCCGCCCACTTTGCCGATTCGTCCTCAGACAGGCTGTTAAAGTCGACGTGATTCAACCGAACGGCAAACGCCAGGACCGTAAGCAGGAGCGCAATTGCTGCATCCCGATGCCAGCGCCAGGAACGATCTTGAAGCTCCTTCAACACAGACTCTTCCGTTTCCATCGCGAGCGCCTGCGTGCTCATGACCGCGACTCCGACGCGATATCCATCCCACCGGCTGCGCGCAGATCGAAAATCTCAGACACGGCATATGGTTTCCGCGCAGACGGGTTGAAGTACTGCCAGACTCCCAATTCGCCCAGGAGTCCGAGTGCTACCAAATGGAGGCCCAGTAGGACCAGGACGGCCGCAAAAACCAGCAGGAGTGCGTGTTGCTCCACGACATTGGCTCGATAAAGGACCTTCCACACCAGCAGCCAAAGAGCCACGGCGGATCCCGCCGTCATGTTGATCAGGCCGAGCCGACCAAAGAAGTGCAGCGGCCGCGACATGTAGCGAAGCAGAAACCTAATGGTGAGCAGATCGAACATGACCCGGAAGGTGCGAGACAAGTTGTAATGCGATACCCCGTGCTTGCGATGCTTGTTTTGAATAGGAATCTCACAGATCGAGGCGCCGTATGCCGAAGCCAAAGCTGGTATAAATCGATGCATCTCTCCATAGAGTGGCAGTTGAGAAAGGAGCTCGCGGCGGTAGGCCTTAAATGTTGTTCCGAAATCGTGAATGTTGACGCCGCTGAGCTTGGCCATGAGCCAGTTTGCACAACGTGAAGGAATCTTCCGCAACAGTAGGTTGTCAACGCGGTGCTTGCGCCAACCGCTGACAACGTCGTATCCCTCCTCGAGCTTCTCCAGGAATCCTGGAATTTCCGCAGGATCATGCTGAAGGTCGCCGTCCATGGCGATCACGTAGTCACATTTGCAGTGTGCAAACCCGGCCGCCAGTGCCGCGGTTTGACCAAAGTTTCGGCGCAACCGGACAGCAGCGACACGAGGGTCGATTGAGGCAAGGTCACTCAGCCGTTTATATGTAAGATCTGTGCTCCCATCATCCACGAAGACAAACTGGTATTCCCAATCAACGTCTTCCATCACTGAGTGCAGCCGAGCATACAATTCGGTGATGTTGTCCTCCTCGTTGTGGAAAGGAACAACAATGGAAACGGTTGGTTTTGCTGTGAGGTCAGGCATGGTGCATCTTTCTGCTAAAGGCGCAATCGATCGCCTTGAGCCGTGTCAGTTGCGTCGACGTCGTGCTAGTGACCGCAGCCACATTCATTTCGACTGGAACGGTGGAGGATGTCCAGCCGCTGACTTCCACCGCGAGTGCCGTATACAAACTGGGAGCATTCGCTTCGATTTCGTAGGTCCCTGGGGGAAGGCCATCGATAGCGAATGCTCCCTGTGTGTCCGACTCGGTTTCCTTAGTTATGGGCCGGCGAAGGACGATGCGTGCCCCGGGCAAAACGGCAGGTTCTCCATTCGTGCCCTTCGTGAATACGTCACCTCTTAATAATCCAAGTGCGGGGGAGCTGCCTTGAGCGAAACCAAGGCCCAACAACAAAGCAATCCCGATCAACGTCCGCATGGCTGCTCCTCCTGGCCACTTAAATTGCAATGTGCTCTCCAAACCAAGGGCATCCCCGCGATTTGTTTCAAAGCGTTGAGAACCCGATAGATGCCATCAGTTCGAATACAACTCACGGTGGGTAGTGAGATGTCACTTGACTTCGCTCGATTTGACGTGTCGAAACTTTGTGACACGCACGCAATTGTCATGAGGAAGGAATTGTGCGGGGCCGCGCTGCCCGGAAGCGACGTGCCGCGCTCTGGGTGGAAAGAGGAAGGTGGGAGTGCGCTGTTACCGGCTGCCCTGGGGTGTCTCGCGTCAACGCGACGAAGTCAGGACGATGGTGGCCTCGGGAAGGATTGCTCGCGCCTCTTTCCTCTGAGGCGCATTCACGACCTAGTCCGGTGTTCTATAGTCAGAACCTTCTTAGCTCCGTAGGAATACTGCGAGATCCCAAGGGACTACTCTGCCGCACGCGAAACTCACTCGGACTGTTTAGGCTTCGCAGCGGGTTTTTGGCTTTCTATGGGCACCTCAAACGATTGACCCAAAATATCGTTGTAGCGAATTGTGCGTTTCCCCACAAGCACGAGCAGGTCGCGCCCTGCAGAGTATTTCACGGTCTCCTCGCCCAGTGGTGGCGTATACAGCACCACATAGACCGTGTCGCCCACCTTGACCGCCACGTCGTAGCTCGCGGCGTCAGAGACGCCACGTCCGGCAGCCTGATGAGTCTTAACCTCAGTAATCGTGCCCACTTGATACTTCGAGCTGGACTGGCCAAAGGCCGGAAACACCGTCAACAAGGTACACACCAAACCCACTAGCCTCAGCATAATTTGTCCCTTTCGTCCGTTCCTGGTGGAGTTGCCCTACCCTGCAAACGGTGGTTGATGTTTCCTCCTGATTCAGAGTTGACCGGTGACTGTCGTGGTTGGTTGTCCGGAACTTGACCAGGATGACTGCGTGATCGTTTTCGCGATGTTGCGCGCTAGGTTGTGTGTAGCCCGCAAATTACTGCCGAAGAAGCGAACATCGCCATTAACGGTACGCTCCAAGACGACTTTACCTTCGCGTGTAAGGACTTGACTCCGCACAGTTAACTTCGTGGCGCCACTTACGGTGGTCACAGCACGCCGCGTTTCGCTGCCAGGCGTGTACTTCTCTGCAGTTGTTTTAAGCACTAGCACATTTGGAGCTTCGCTGACCGTGACATCGCCGTCGCGGAACACCTGCTGGAATTGCTTTGTCTTATTCAATTCGACTACGAGATTCTCGTAAATCGCGATTTGGAACGAATAGGCGAGGTCCACGTTCCCAGACTCAACCTGGTCGACTTGAACACTCCAGCGTGTGGCGGAAGTCCCATCGCCAGCAGAGGATTCCGCAGCCGAGGTCTGGCCGAACAACTCACCGGGAACTGCAAAGACGATCGCCACCAACGCGATTAGACAAGCAATCGACAAATTGCATTTACTTGTTTTCATGCGGGGCCTCCGTAACGCTTTCTTTGGTCGACTGATCTTGGTGGGAGCTGACAGTCACGCCCTGAGCTATCAGTTCACTCTTTACAAGCTCGCCCTGTCCTTTTGCCAACTGAAAGATCGCACCGTGAATTCCTTGATCAGCGTCCACATATTGCAGAGTCAGGGTGTCGTACTTCTTGTGGGCGAAGAGACTGACAACTCGGCCACCACCGAATGGAGCCGCCGTCTTGCCCAATGTCATCGGCAAGCCGCCGACCTGCTTGCTCTCCGCGCCCAGAAAGACATCCCGAACCGATGCGATCTTCACTTTTGCGCCAGGCTTGCCGTTCTGCTGAAATTGCAGCGAATCTCCCTGAACGGACAATGTCCCGGTGCTGTTATCCCTCGCGTTCGCAAATCCCAGCAGATGAGTCGCCCGAGTGCTGAATGGTGCTCTCGTGTCTCCTCGCTGACTTGTTTGCTGCGCTGGCGCAGTCAGGCTGAAGCAAATCAATACACTCGAGAGCCACAAAGCGTGGCGTCGGTCCGGGTGGTAAGCCGCGCTGTGACTGCGTGAAACAACCAAACGATCCATTGTTCTCCGATTCCAGCCGTGCAGTCGGGGCAAGGCTGCTCGCTTTCTCAGATTCCTCAAGCAATTCGACTGCCGCGATCCCGATTGTCTGCGCTTAAAGTTGTGCAGCGTACTCGCGGTGCTGCTAAAAACCAGCTGTGGGTTGCAAAGCGCAATTGAGGCTGTGTGTCAGTCACTGTGACGGACACGTCATGCTTGGTGACTCCGCGATCTTCCGACACCAGGATCCGACGACCCGTGAGGGCACGTAAATTGTGTCACTCATGTTTGACAGACACGTCATCGCTGGTGACACCAGGGACCGCGTCCACCGTGATGCTAAGCACTTGTCTTGCCAATGATAAGAACGATCGTCCGGCACGCATTTGACTACCAATAGTTAGTGTTGCGGTCAGCCGGCGCCTTGTGCCTTGTGGCCTGATCCACTTTTTGGACAAAGATGCTGAGTCATCGTCAGCAAAACGGGTGAGCTTCCTCTCTGTGCGGTGATGTGGAAGGTGGCGTGCAACCACCAGATTGCACTGAAGGACGTCGGGTTGACTCAGAATCGTGCAGTCAAACCAAAGAGATAACTTGGGAGGGCAGGTTGAAACGGATTCCAGTCGCTTCAAGCGGCAGCATCTCGATAATAGTGGATCACAGTGGATCAGATGCCCTAGTGCGCCTCAATGGTCGCATCGATGTGGATTCCTCGCCCGACCTTCGCGATCGACTATCGGCCATCCTGTCCGAAAGACCATCGCCTCGTGTGATCACCGTGGATTTAGCAGGTGTTCCCTACATTGAGACGTCTGGAATCGCGACCTTGGTCGAAGCTCTTAGAATCGCTCGCCACCACCAGACGATAGTTTGCATAAAGGGACTCAGTGGTTCCGTGCTTCGGCTATTCGAGGTCACGGGCGTGCTGCCGTTGTTTGAAGCCGGTGATTGCAAAGAGAAAGAGAAGGTCTCTTGATGCCTAATGTTCTCGATAATGTCGGCGAAAGAACAATCGAACATCTCGACTACGTTGGAAGTCTGAATATTCAGCTTTGGGCCACTTTGCGAGCCATGGGACGAGCGCTGCCCTTTGTAGGAAATCGTTATCGTTGGCAAGCAACCGTGAGGCAGATGCTGGAAATCGGCGTTGATGCAATGCCCATGGTCTCGTTGATGGCGATCTGCACTGGATTCATTCTCGCGATGCAAGGAGCGTCTGAACTGCGCCGCTTTGGAGCTATGCAGTACGTCATTGACTTGGTGGCCGTCGGCTTCACGCGTGAACTAGGTCCACTCCTGACAGCGATTGCCGTAAGCGGACGATCCGGGTCGGCATTCGCGGCCGAGATCGGGACCATGAAAGTCACCGAGGAACTCGATTCCCTCCGCGTCATGGCGCTGGAGCCGGTGGAGTTTGTGCTCGCACCCAAGTATCTCGCAGCTTTGATTTCGGTGCCATGCCTCAGCATCGTCTCGAATGTTTTCGGCATTTTGGCCGGCGGTTTGTTCATGTTTTTGAGCACTCGCCTGGCGCCACTGTTGTACGTCCACTATGTGTTCAATTCCATCACCTTGCGCGACGTGGTCACCGGATTGATCAAGAGTGTGGTGTTCGCAACCATCATTGCTCACGTTGGGTGCCTGGAAGGGTTTCGTGTCCGCGGAGGGCCTGATTCGGTCGGTCGTTCCACGACCAGCGCGGTGGTGAAGTCGACATTCCTGGTCATCGTCGCGGATGCGGTCTTCACCGCAATCTTTTATTTCACGGTGAAACCCTGATGCCCATCATCTCCATTCGTGATCTCGTGGTTGAATACGACGGCCGGCGCGTGCTGAATCACGTGAATCTCGACATCGAGCATGGGGAAACGATGGTGTTGTTGGGTGGCAGTGGCTCCGGAAAAAGCACCTTGTTGCGTCAGATCATCGGGATGGAACGCCCTAAGTCAGGCAGCGTCCACGTAAAGGGCATGGATATTACGCGTTGCTCACAGTCCGACCTGAAGAAGGTTCACCTCTCGATCGGCGTGGCCTTTCAAAGCGCGGCCTTGTTCAACTCGCTCACAGTCGAAGATAACGTCGCTTTGCCACTGCGTGAACACACACGGCTTGCACCCTCAATCATTGACCTCATGGTCTGGATGAAGCTTGCCGCAGTCGGTCTCGCGGAGTTTGGCAAGTTACTTCCCCGGGAACTCTCGGGCGGCATGAAGAAGCGTGCGGCCGTGGCACGCGCGCTCGCGCTTGGCCCGGAAATTCTGGTGCTCGATGAGCCATCGGCCGGGCTTGATCCCATCGTTGCCGCGGAACTCGATGAATTGATTCTGCTCCTCAAGGAAGCTCTTCAAATGACAGTCATTGTCGTTACCCATGAACTGCCGAGCGCGTTCCGCATCGCCGACCGCATCGCCATGTTGTATCAGGGCTCATTCAGCTCGGTCGGCACGAAAGATGAACTTAAAGCAAGCCAAAATCCGCGGGTACGCCAGTTTCTTGATCGCATTCCCGAAAAAGTAGGGAAAACGCCGGCTGTGGCCGCTTATTTCGAAAAGTATATGCAGTCTCAGGAGACATACCCGTGACCCCACAAGCCAAGGTTGGAGCCTTTGTTCTTGGATGCTTTTCGATCCTAGCATTTACCGTGATCTACCTCATCAACGCCCAGTTAGGGGGACACACGGTTCCATACCGGACTTATCTTCGTTACGCCGGCGGGCTCGAGCCAGGCGCACAGGTTCTGTTTGGCGGAATCAACGTGGGACAGATCAGGGCAGTACGACCTTCGAGTTCTGATCCAACCCAGATCGAAATTCTGTTGGACGTGAAACAAAGCACGCCGCTGAACGAAAAGTCCGTAGCGAAGCTCGGACTCGTCAGCGTGATGAGTAGCGCCGCGCTCTCCATCACCACCGGCAGCAATGATGCAAGACGTCTGACCCCTGGGTCGGCCATTCCATCTCAGGAGACCGCGAGCCTGGACGAGATCACCAGCAAAATGGCGGTTGTTGCAGACAACGCTAACGGCTTGATCACCGAGGTGCGCGGCGAAGTGCAAGGAATCGGCGGAGATGCGCACACACTGCTCGCAAACCTGAATACCGTGACGGGCCAACCCAATCAACAAAAGATCCGAGCCCTGCTCGATAACGTCAATGGAATGCTTGCGACGGAACGGCCAAAGATCGATCGTCTTACCGATGAGTTGAACGCGCTGAGCCAGCATGCCGATGACACCATTCAAAATGTTAATGGCACTGTCAGTGATGTCCGCGAGCCCGTCCGCACAGATCTAGCGGAACTGCAGAACACTTTGCTCCAAGCCAAGCAATTGCTGAATGACATGCAGGTGCTGGTGAAAGCGAATGACTACAAGATTGATGACACGATCGAAAACCTGCGGACGGCAACGGAAAACCTTGACCAGTTAACCGAATCAGTGAAACAGCGTCCGTGGAGTTTAGTTCGTATCAAACAGCTCGAAGATAGGAAGGTGCCGAAATAATGCGCGCTCAAATCAAAGGACGAACTTCCATGCCTGTTGCGGCGAGCATGGCCACCGGATGGTGTCTATGAGAAGAACTGTGACGACGATTGTCTTCTGTCTCGCAACGTTAACCATTCTGGTAGGTTGTGGCAGAGTGCGGTATCCCCAGTACTACACTCTGAATCTGCCTGCGCCGCCGGATCCGCCTCCTGCAGAAAACGTGCACGCCGCGGTAGCAGTCCGTGAATTCCGCGCGCCCGCTTACCTGAGGCAGGGAGCCATTGTGTACAAACCATCTCCCGAGCAAATCAGCTTTTATGCTTACCATCGTTGGGCAATTAACCCTTGTGAGTTCGTGACCAACTCAGTAATTGAGCGGCTTCGCGCCAGCGGAGGCTTTGTCCGTGTCAAGCCCTACGACGGTCGCCCCGACACTCAATATGTGCTTAGCGGACGGTTGGAGAGGCTCGAGGAAATCGACTACGCGGGTGGCGTAAAGGTTGAAGTCGCAATCTCCGCCCAGATGACAAATCTCGTAACGGGGCTGAACGTTTGGACCAACACCGTTTCGGAGGTAGGAGACGTCAATAAGCGCGATGTCCCAGCGGTAGTTTCTGAAATGAACCGCACGATGGAACTGGCAATCGAAAAGCTGCTGAGTCCAATGCCTGCGGATGTGACGACTGGCCCCACGGCAGCTGGACGAAACTAAATATTCGATACATCGACGAGGCCGGCGAATCGACCGTGGAGTCACTGAGCTGCAAGTAGCCTCGCTGGAGTTCTGATGTTCTACCTCTGCTTGTTCGTCGTTGTCGCATCCATTGAAGGAGTTTGTAGTGAACTGGTTCAGAAACTATGCTTTCGGTTCTCGCACGGGTGAGTTGCTCGCGTTAGTAATAGTAGGTTTAGTGTCATTCGCGATATGCATTGCCTCATTGAAACTTGTTTTTTGGTTCCTTACACGCAAACGAGATGCAGACGAGGGCGAAGGCGAAAAGGAGTATTGGCGCGTACATGGCGGAGAAGACACGACCCTATCGAATGGAAGCAATCGCCGGAGTCGATCTTGACGTAGAAACTGAGAATGAAGGAACTGAGATCGGCATTGCTGCCCAAGGCAAGTGGATCCTCCCGTCAAAACGTTGCCTGAATCAGTTCACGAGCGCCCCGACTGCTTTGCCGCGAGATGGAATCTTGATTGCAACAAACCTGGGAGCAGAGCGCCGGCGCAAATAGCCACCCCCATGCGATTGTGCGTCCGTGCGTGACGACGGCAGCGTCTCGATCTGCGTTCCACCACAACACCCTTTACAGAGGACAAGTCATGATGAATCGTAGGCAGAAGTTTGGATTGGTTTTTGCCGTGTGCCTGGTTGCTTCGGCTGCCGTGGCAGATTCTTTGGAGTTGAACAATGGAAGTTTGATCAAGGGCAAGTTCATGGGAGGAAACCAGAACAGCATCAACTTCCAGGTTGGGTCGTCGATGCAGAACTACAATGTTGGCGATATCCGTGTTCTCCGATTCGATTCCGAGCCGGAAGGCGCGGGGGTCTCTGTGCCTTCGGATGGGCAGTCGTACGGGTCGGTCTCTGCAAGAGAGGCTGCGAAGCCTTCCTCCTACGTGACCATTCCTGCCGGAACAAGAATCTCGGTGCGTACCATCGACGCCATTGACTCCACCCAGAATCACGTGGGAGATCGGTTCCAGGCTTCTCTCGAAGAGCCCCTAATCGTGGATGACAACTTGGTGGCAGCGAAGGGCGCAGACGTCTATGGGAGACTGGAAGAGTCCAAGGAAAGCGGGACTTTCACCGGAAGGTCTGAGCTGAGAGTGGCGCTTACCGGAATTGTCGTAGATGGCAAGACTGTACCTCTCGTGACAGGCGACTACGAATTGAATGGCAAGTCTAAGGGAGCAAGTACGGCCAAAAGAACCGTCGGCGGAGCTGCAATTGGAAGCATCATCGGTGCAATTGCCGGCGGTGGCAAAGGGGCGGCAATCGGAGCTGGAGCAGGCGCCGGACTGGGTGCCGGTTCGGAAATCATCACCAAAGGTGAGCAAGTGAAGATCCCCAGTGAGACGTTACTCGATTTCACTTTGGAACAGACTGTGTCGATATCGAAGCGAGCCAGTTGATCGGCCCGTGCCTAGGAGAACGGAATTACGAAGTACGGAACTACCGAGGGTATTACCCTGGGCAGCAAACCCTCTTTGCTGCACCCACCCTTCATACATTCTCACGTAACACGGGCTCCCAGGCTTTCCGCGAACCGATCTGCCCAAGTGGGATAACGGAGCCGCACACGACACGGGCGTCTTGGCGTTCGAGGAAGGTCACAGGCCCCGCACTGACAGTAGAGGTTCCACTGGCCGAAGATTCCTGCGGCTTCTCCGGATGGATGGCAGGCCGAGCAAAAGCACCGCACAAAAAGACCTCCCGCATGTCGGTCCATTCCATGGGGGAGGCCTTATCACTGCGAAATGCTGCGTTGATTATTGATTGATCAGCGGCACTTGCACCAGTTGTACGTCGATCGCCAGACCGAGCCGCCAGTCGAGTTGATAAAACAGTGCGGTTTCCCTGCCGGAGAGCACTTTGCGGAACGTGGGCATGTATTTCAATCTTAGCTCCAAAATTGAATGCTCAACCTCAGCACGCCTGCGGATGTAATTTTCGGCTTCCTCACCTGTCATGCTGCTGTAGCTTTGGGCATAGTCTTTCAGTAGGGCAATTTTCGTGTCGTAGATTCTGGAGAGCTCCGCGGCATATCGATCGTAGACCGGCCAAAACTTCTCTGCTTCGGCATCGCTAAAATCCATATTCTCAGCGATAATTTGCTTCTTCTGGGATCTTACATCTTTGCGCAAAAGGTCAATGAAGTCGTCAGGGTTTTGTTGGGAGTCGTCGTTTGTGATCGAGCTTTTGGCGGCATCGTTTTTGGGCAGCGACGAATTCTGCGCCAATGCCGAATTTGTTGCTGCGAGTGCGATTACCATTAGAGTCATCACGAGAACGTTCTTCTGGTTCACGGCTTTCCTTCCTTACAGCGAAACTAGAGTTGGGCGCAAGTGCTGCCCGCAATTGTCAACCACTCCAAATCTCCAGCATGCACGATTCCAATCGAGTGGCATCGTGTAACTCTCAGCCGCAGCAAGTCTCGAGTTGTCGCGGCGCCATTAGCCCGCGTTGAGCCGGACTTCCGAGAGGACCAACTTGCACGACCGAGTCCAGCGGCACAAGGTGTCAAATGTCACGTGTCATGTGACATGGCGCGTCGTGGAGCTGGGGCCATGGGCATTTCCAAGAAGAAAGCGAATTTGTTCCGATTGCGAGGAAAGCCGCGATTTGCGTTAGTTAGTGTTCGTCTGGGTGAGTGGAACTGTAGTTGCTCCAATTGAAGCGTGAGAACTCCAACGCTTCGAGATCTCTTAATGCTCAAGGAGCAAGTTTAATGTCCACCTCACCAGTGTCTGCTGGATCCGCGCCGCCCATACCGAGACCGGTGCCACCAAAGACCAGTACAGATCAGGCAGTACCTCGCCAGGGTGCCAGGTGGCAGAATTACATAACCACCACCCTCGTGGTGCTTCTCGCCCTGGCCGTTTTGATCACCATCACACGTAACTGGAATGCATGGGAAGGTGGCAAGGTCGAACAGGGCACAGATGATGCTTACGTTCGCGGCGACGTTACTCCCCTCAGCACCAAGGTGTCAGGCATCGTTCGCTCTGTGGATGTGGCGGACTACCAACAAGTACACCAGGGCGATCTCCTTGTCGAACTGCAGGACGATGACTATCAGGCCCAGGTGGATCAAGCCAAAGCGGCCGTTGAGGCTGCGCGTGCCGGCATTCAGGAAAACCTTCGGCAACGCCAGTTACAGGATGCGCGCATAGACAAAGCGCTGGCGGGTATCGATCAGGCCAAGGCGCAGATTGCGGCTGCCGAAGCTGGCAAGGAAGCTGTCCAGGCTGAGTTGATTCATGCTCGCTCTGAACGCAGACGTCAGGAAGGGCTGTATCAGGTTCGCTCGACGACCGAGCAGAACCTCGAGGCCGCCGTCGCCGCGGAAGGAAACCTATCAGGCCAATTTGCCACTCGTGACGCTGATCTCCATCAGGCCCGAACTATGTTGCGTAGCAGTGAACTCGCTGCCGAAGCCGAGCGTCGCAGCAAAGCCGTCCTCGAATCGCAGGAGATGCAACTTCAGGCCGATCTGCACGCGAAACAGGCGAACCTGATTTCAGTCCAAGTAAACCTCGGTTACACCAAGATCTACGCTCCAGGCGACGGCACTGTGGGCGAACGTCAAGTTCGGCCGGGGCAACTCGTTTCGCCAGGCACCCAGGTGATCTCCTTTGTTGCTCTTACAAAGTGGGTGCAAGCGAACTATCGCGAAACGCAGTTGACCAATGTGAAGGTTGGTGACCCTGCCGACATTCGCATAGACGAATACCCCGGGCAACCAATTCGCGGCAAAGTGGTCGAGATCGCACCAGCCAGCGGATCACAATTTGCTCTGCTGCCACCCGACAATGCGACTGGCAACTTTACGAAAGTCGTGCAGCGAATTCCTGTCAAGATCGCGCTGGACGACTCCACCTTCGCGGCGAAACTGCGTCCCGGACTCTCGGTGATTGCAACCGTCCGCACGAGACGGTAACCGGAACCTATGGCAGCTTCGACCATCGCAGTTCGCCCGTCGGCGATAGACATTGCGCGCGCTACCGCCGCGGCCATCCCGGCGGAAGTATCGACGCGGCCTCTGCTCGGAATCCTCGGAGTCGTCACAGGCGCCGGCCTCGTAACCCTCGCCGGCCGCATGCTCACTCTCGGCCTTCCCGATTTGAAGGGCCATGTTGGCTTAAGCTTCGACAATGGCGCCTGGCTCGACAGCGCCTACAATGCATCGTTGATGTTTATCGGCCCGTTCAGTGTCTACCTCGGAGGTCTGCTCGGGCCGCGGCGCGTACTCCTGTTTGCCGCAGGACTCTTTACCGTGACCTCTATCTTTCTCCCTTTCATCCACAGCTACAGTCTGCTCGTTGTCGCACTTATTATTGCCGGACTTACCTCAGGTACGTTTTATCCGCTCACGCTGACGTTCGCACTTCGCAACATTCCGCTACGATACCTCCCTTTCACGATTGCCTTGTACGCGACCTTTGTAGACGGAGCCGTGAATATCGCGCCTTCGCTCTACGGTTGGTACAGAGACCATCTGTCCTGGCATTGGATGTTCTGGAATTCTGCTGTGATTGCGCCGGTAATGATGATGTGCATCTACTTCGGCATTCCGCCGATGCTGCCACGAAAGAAGAGCGGCCCTGCTCCGAGCTTCGTTGGGTTCCTGTACCTGAGTGCAGGATTGGCTCTGGTTTTTGCTGCCCTTCAGCAAGGCCAGCGACTCGACTGGTGGCGCTCGGGCGAATTCAATGCCTGGTTCTGGTCCGGGACTTTCTTCCTGCTTTGTGCACTTGTTCGGAGGCTACGCGCTCCCAACCCTCTCGTGGCGCTACCTTATCTACTGAAGTGGAACACCATTCTACTGGGCTGCCTGCTCTTTTGGTTCCGCTTCACGCTTTGCACAACCATTATCTTGGTCCCACAGTCGCTGGCCATCCGCGGGTTCGAAGCGGACCAGATTGGGCCCGCGATCATTTGGAGCGCTCTTCCCCTTATACCCATAGCGTTTATCGCTGCGCTTCTGCTGTTACGCAAATATGACCCCAGGCTGCTCTTTGCGATCGGCCTCACTTGTACCGCATCCGCTGCTTGGCTCAGCTCACAGTACACCAGCGTGTGGGCGGCCGAGAACTTCTACCGTACCGAATTGCTGACCGGTGTCGGTCAATCTGTTGCTTTCATCGGGCTGGTCGGCTGCATCGTGCTGCAAGCAATCTTTACCGGCGGCTTATCGAAACCAGAGTGGGCCCTGAGCTTTTCGGCCTTCTTTCATGTGATTCGTCTGTTCGGCGGCACAGCAGGCGCGATTTACATGGGTCACTTCATCGCTCAGAGGGAGAAGCTGCACTCGAATCTCTTGGGACTTCATGTCGGCAACGGCAATTGGATCACCGATCAGAATATTCATGCCATGACGGCGGGTCTCTACGCCAAATCGTCCGGTATGGCCGCCGCAGGAGCGCGCGCCATCGATCTGATTGCGGCCCGACTGCGGCTCCAAGCGTACAGCTTGAGCCTTGTCGACGGATTTCTACTGATCGCGTGGAGTTGTGCATGCGCGTTGATCTTTGTCGCTTTGCTGCGCAAGTCGCCTTTGAACTACGGCGAACTGAGCAACATGCAGCAGATTCCCGCCGCCCATAAGGAGTCGAATCAATGAAACGAAATGCCGCACTGTTCCTGCTAGTAGCGATGGCCTTCTTTGCCTGCACTGCGGGGGCCCAGGAAGCAGGCAATACTGCGCCTCCGCGCCACATTACCCTGCAGCAAGCTGTTCAGTTGGCGCTGAGGCACAACCACGATATTCGCATTGCCGGCTACACGGTCGATGAGAAACAGCAGGAGAAGCAAGTCATGAAGAGTTCCTATTTTCCTTCGATACGGAATGACAGCAGCTTCATGCATGTGACGGACACGCAGTTGATTCAGATCAAGTCCGGTAGTCTCGGCATCGCGGGGGGAACACCGATTCCATCTGCAGACGCGATCATCAACCAGGGCGGCAAGAACTTTACGACCAGCGGAACCCAGATCACCCAGCCGTTGACGACGCTGCTCAAGATCAAACGCGCAAACGATGTGGCCCAAGCCGAGGTAAAAGTCTCGCGTGAGAAGGCGCAGCTTACAGGAAACGATGTAGCGCTCGCAGTCCATCAGGTCTACTACGACATTCTGATCGCTCAGGCGCACCGCAGCGCCACCGAAGCGCGAATAAGGGCCTCCGAGGACCTTCAGAGCGAGCGGGTGGAGCAGGTAAAGTTCGGCAGCACGCTCGAACAGGAGCTGATCGACAGCCGCGCGCAATTGCTGCAAGCCAAGCAAGAGATGCTGAGCACCGATCTTCAGCTGTCAGATCTAAAGCTGAAGCTCAAAGACTTGATAGGCCTGCCACTGACCACCGCGCTGGATCTGGATCCTGCTGTTCCTGAATTTCAAGACACTTGCCCGCGCAAGGAATGCGTTAACGCTGCCATGGCCTCACATCCGGAAATCCTTGCAGCTCGTGCTGAGGTGCAGAAAGCTGAGGCCGCGGTCCGTTTGGCGAAGACAGATATGTGGGTTCCCGATGTTGAGGCCTTTGCCCGCTACAGCTACCAGGAAAATGTCCCGTTCTTGGCACGCAACTTCGGTACCTTTGGTGTTCACTTCGGCTATGACGTGTTCGACTCGGGTCGTAAGAAGGCCGTAGTCCACGAACGTCAGGCGCTGTTGTCTCAAGCGAAAGAGAACCTCGCAAAGCTGACGGATGCGGTCGAGGTCTCGGTCCAAACAGCATTCAACAAGCTGGAAAGGACGCAGCAGATGTTGAAGGTATCCGAAGAGGTCCTCTCTCTGCGTACGGAGTCGAATCGTGTGCGTCAGCAAGAACTCATACGAGGAGCCGCGCTAAACTCGCAAGCGGATACCGCAACAGCTCAGGAATACGATGCCAAGGCGCTCCTCCTCCAGTCACAACTCGACTACTTCGAGGCTCATGACGAGGTTATTCATGCGATGGGCGGCACAGTCCAATGAGTTCCGGGTTGCCTGAAAGACCTAAGAAGAGAAATTACGGCGTTCGGATCAGCATGGTCCAGAGGGCCGGACAAAGCAGCCTCGTCCGGGTGGCCTCCACTCGCCTGCCTACCATGTTCGGCATGTTCGACCTGATCGGCTTTGAGCGCGTGAACGTGGACACAGGAGAGACTGAGAGTGCCCTCCTCCTGACGCTTGGCGATCTGCAGCATCGGGCGCCTTTGCTACGCATTCATTCCCAGTGCCTCACTGGAGAGGTGCTTGGCTCTCTGCGCTGTGATTGCCGAGGGCAGTTGGAACTCGCAATGTCGGCCATTGCAGACGAGGGATCGGGCCTGGTGATCTACGAGTATCAGGAGGGCCGTGGTATCGGACTCATGGCAAAACTGAAAGCTTACGCGTTGCAGGACAAAGGACTGGATACGGTCGAAGCGAACCAGGCCCTGGGTTTTGATGCAGACTGCCGCGATTTCAGCTTGGCAGGCGCTATTCTGCACGAAATTGGGATTGACCGTGTCCGCCTGATGTCAAACAACCCGCAAAAAGTCGAAGCCCTGGCAAAGGGTGGAATCGAAGTCGTCGAACTGATTGCCTGCGAAGCACCGCCAAGCCCCTATGCATTGTCGTACTTGCGGACCAAGAAGAAAAAGATGGGGCATTCGCTCACGATCATGTGAACGATTGGAGGAATTGGCCTTTATTGGAGGACCTATGCCTACTCAGCGGCCTAGCGCAGTGGATCTGCTTGTTTCGTCCGAAGTTTCGCGTGTGTCCGGTGGTGACGAGCGCTGCTATGTTGCTCAAGCAGTGAAGTTCGCCGAAATCGAGCAGTCGCTTAGGGAGTTGCAATCAGGGCGAATGATCGTCATTGCCGATGATGAGGATCGTGAGAATGAGGGTGACCTCATGATCGCGGCAGAAATGGTCACTCCCGAAGTGATCAATTTTATGGCCACCTACGCGCGCGGTTTGATCTGTCTCGCAATGACCGGCGAGCGGCTTGACCAGTTGGAATTGGGGCCAATGGTGGTCCATAACACCGCGAACCTTGGCACAGCGTTTACGGTCTCGATCGATGCGCTAGGGAGAGGTGTAACGACCGGAATCTCGTCGTACGATCGTGCGCAAACCATCTTGGCTGCGGTCGACCCCGGAACTCGCCCTGAGGACCTCGCGCGGCCCGGTCATGTGTTTCCTCTACGCTCTCGGCCCGATGGCGTTCTCGAAAGACGCGGCCAAACAGAAGCGTCTGTTGACCTCGCACGGTGCGCAGGGCTGCATCACGCCGCAGTGATCTGCGAAATCATGAACCGCGATGGCAGTATGGCGCGTGGCTCCGATCTAGCAAGGTTTTGCTCAGAATATGGCTTGTCGATGGTGACTGTAGCTCAACTCGTTCGCTACAGGCTCGAAACAGAATTAGACCAACCACGCGTCCTGGATCCATCTGGGGCATATGGGCACGGCCCAGACTGGGAGAATTTGTTGGAGGAAGATACTGCACGGAAATTACGTACTGGAAGCCGGCGATGACTGACCGGAAAACATTCTGAGGATCCAACTGAATCGTCCAGCCAAAAAGAACGCAATGACTTCGAGCATCCTGCTAGGACAACCGTTCGGCGCCTTGCGAACAGCAGATCTTGGATTAGTCACGAGCGTTTTATCCTGACTGCGAACACGTTGCTTTCTGCCGCACAAAAATAGACCGCAACTGGCTACAGTCAAGCATCAGACAGCTTTGACTGCCGCCCCTTTGATGAATGCGAGGATGTCCGCATTGATCACGTCGGCATTCGTGGTCATCATACCGTGGGAGAAGCCCGGGTAAATCTTGAGCGTCCCATGCTTGAGCAGCTTGGCCTGCAGCACTGAAGCGTCTTTGTAGTGCACGACTTGGTCATCGTCACCCTGCAGTACGAGGGTCGGTACCGAGATCGCTTTCAGATCGGCGGTTTGGTCTGTCTCGGAGAAAGCCTTGATGCCTTCGTAGTGAGCGAGTGCGCTGCCCATCATCCCCTGACGCCACCAATTCTGGATGATTCCCTGCTAGGCCTTCGCGCCGGGTCTATTGAAGCCGTAAAACGGACCCGAAGGCACATCAAGAAAGAACTGAGCCCTGTTCTCAGCCAGCGCCTTGCGCAAGCCGTCGAACACTTCAATCGGGGCACCGCCTGGGTTCTTCAAGGTCTTGACCATGAGCGGGGGAACAGCGGCGATCAGCACGGCCTTGGCTACGCGGCCCTGAGACTCGCCGTACTTCGCGACATAGCGCGCTACCTCGCCACCACCCGTCGAATGACCGATATGGATCGCATTTCTCAGGTCGAGATGCTCGACAACCGCCGAGGCGTCGGACGCATAATGGTCCATGTCGTGGTCAGTGGCCACCTGCGAGGAGCGACCGTGACCGCGCCTGTCGTGCGCAATCACGCGATAGCCGCTGGCAAGAAAAACAGCATCTGCGCGTCCCAGTCGTCCGACGACAGAGGCCAGCCGTGGTGAAACACAATGGGCCGAGCATCCTTCGGGCCCCAGTCTTTATAGAAGATCACTGTGCCATCTTTTGTTGTGATCGTTGCCATGGAATCGTCCCCTTTTGTGTTATTCGGCGATAGTGAATCCGTGATTTGATCGAGAAACTGCTACGCTCGGCAATCTAGTTGCCCCTAAAGTCACGGCTCCGCAAGATCAGCATGTCCCCGTCGCGTAAACTCGGCCATATATCTGCTCCCCTGCTGCTTAACAACGGTCTGGGTTTTTGTGCGTTCCTTCGCTCGCGAACATTGTGTTTGCACGAAGCGGGTCAAAATGGAATGGTCGCTCTCAACGCGAAACCCTCGCGAGATACGAGCAGGAACAAAGCACCCATCAAGATCTGACGCCATTGCACAGTGTCGCGCTTAGTGCGAACAACAATGGAAGATAAACTATGGACGCCGCCAGCAGTCGGCGAGCGGCCGCCCGCGATCGCCGAAGCGCGAATTCCACCCCAAAGTACAGGAACCCGAGACCCAGTAGTGCTCCGGCGCAGTAAAAAATGGCGGCGTGCCGCGTCGGAAATTGCACGATGCTGGATCCGACAAGAGCAATCAGCGGCAAAACGGTTTCCAAGATGACGAAAGGAACTCTCGTTTTCCCCTTGGGCAGAACCAAATAGCCTGCTCGGTCGTAGTCTTCGCGGTACATCCATGCAATTGCCATGAAATGTGGGAACTGCCAAAGGAAAACGATGGCGTAAAGTATCCATGCTTCGATATTCAATCGACCGGAAGCGCCGGCCCAACCGATCAGCGGTGGCATAGCACCGGGAAAAGCACCGACGAGAACGCACAGCGATGTTTTTCGTTTCAGCGGGGTATACAGGAACAGGTAGGTCAACAATGTCAAAGCCCCCAGCGCACTCGCCAGCAGGTTGACCGTGGCAGCGAGATAGACGGTTCCTGCCGCTGCCAGTGCCGTTCCGAAGGCCAGGACGGCAACCGGTTTGAGACGGCCGGCTGCGGCGGGGCGCCGCGCTGTACGGCGCATTTGCGCATCGAACTTTCGTTCGATGTATTGGTTTAGCGTCCCTGTCCCACTTGCGACCAGCAACGTTCCAAGTAAAGTGTTGAGCAACCCCGCGAATGAGAACGGTCGTGCTTCGTTTCCGCAACCCAGATAAAAACCGATACCAGTCGTGATAAGAATGAGGAAATTGACTTCCGGCTTCGTGAGCGCCCAATAATCTGAAAGCGTGGATCCCGCAAGATGCCCATCTTGGGATCCGGAAGACGCGAGTTGCTTCGTAACTGTGGATTGGGCGGACATTCAGACACCCTCCATCCACCGCGGGTCCGTCCGTACCGCACTGCGTTCCGACTCGAATTGCAAAATCGACTGCTCTTCCGGCCGATGTGGGGAGAGTAAACGTGCTGCGAAAATTGCCGCGGCAATCAAGTAAACGACGGTAACGCAAGTCCACATCAACGCACCTGCGCATTGCTGATCTTCTAGAGCAGACAGGCCATACGATTGTGGCGAAGACAGAAACACTGAGTAAACCACGCGGTCGCAAAAGATCAAAAATCCGGAAAGGATGTCGCACGGCAGTGTAGCCAAGAAGAGATATAAAAGGATCGGCCATTCTGAGCCCTTCGACGCCCCTTGCCCAGGCTTAATGACGGGCCACCAGAAAAGAAGGCCGCTTGCCAGGAACGAGACTTGTTCTATCGTATGCCACAGTCCTGATCGCATCCCAAACGCAAACAAAGAAGGAACGTGCCATCCGACTAATGTGGCAGCGGCTGCAAGCCAGCAAACTGCAGGATGCGCAATTGCCCTGCCCAGTCGCTGTATTGGCGGCGATCGAAAGAAATGACTCATAACGTTGAATCCTTGCGGTAGTCCATGCAGTAGCGGCTTCATCGGCGCACCAAACCAGATCAATGGAGGAGCCAGCGTCATGAGCAGCAAATGTTGAACCATGTGGATCGTCAGCAGTTCGTGGTCGCGTGCGGCGATCGGTGAAGCCATCGCAAGCCAGATGAAGAACAGCCCGAGTAGAAGACTGCCCGCCCGCCAGCTCTCAATCGTGTCCAGATCAAGCCTGCGAACGCGAATCCATCCACCCACGTAGACTAACGCGACGAGACTTAAAGGTGCGGAAACCCAGAGTGATTCGAACGCGGCGTGGTAAGCATGTTGCATGGATTGTCCTATCGCTGAGCAACGGCTTCTTTATGGTTGCTATCACCAAGCACAACCTCGCGTGATGCATCGCGCGCGGGAGCCTGCCCTGCGGGATGCAACGATTCTAGAAACGCCACGAGTGCGGTGGTCTCCGCCGGGCTTAAGTTGTTTCCATAGGCGGGCATGTTGCCGCCGCCTTGAATTACCTGCCGGATCAACTGCTCGTTAGTGAGTCGCACCGCGACACTATCCAGGGCTGGGCCTCTTTTTCCGCCGGTATTGCCGAGCGAATGGCAGTTACGGCACTGCTTTACCTGAAATACCAACGCGCCCTGACGCTCCAGTGCGGTTGTGTCATGCACGAACCGGTCGGGCACGGGATCACCGCTCCACGCATTCATGTGAGGGCTCCACGGCGCGAATTGAGCCATGCGGGTAAAGGTCCCCAGTGTGATGGCAATCAGCAGCACGGTGAGAACCGCGATGGGTCGTCGCTTCCAGCTCTTTTCTCCTTCACCGGAAAGAAAGGGCAAGAGGATCAATGCGATGATCGCCACCGGTGGGACGATGAGAAGAAATGGCGTCTCCATCGACGGAGGAAGCAGCGACAGCAAAGCGTAAAGCCACAGGAAAAAGTAATCGGGCTTCGGAGCAGTCTGGATGATCGTGGGATCCGGCTGTCCGGTCGGTCCAAATGGGCCGAAGTAGAAGGCGCAGGCGGCGACGGCCAGAATGATGAACCCCGCGAAGAACAAATCCTTCCAAACCGCATACGGAACGAAGGGTGCGCCTTCGCTCTTCGTAAGCGCGTGATAGTCGCGTTCGTAGGTAGCGCGCTTAACAACGCGCCCCGGCATCGGCCACTCGTTGATCCCCAGCTTCAGCACCATCAATACGTGAAGCCCTACGAAAGCAATCAGCATTCCGGGAATCACGAACACATGCAGCGCAAAAAATCGGGAGAGGGTTGCGCCGGCGATGATGGGTCCACCCAGCATCAACTTCACGATCGCGGGACCGGCTATGGGTACTCGGCTGGCGATGGAAGCTCCGATTCCCAAGCCCCAGTAGGCGTCCTGATCGAAGCGAAGCACTTGCCCGCTGAAGGCCATGCCCAGAGTCATCAGCAAGAGAAAAACGCCGATGACCCAGGTGAGTTCACGCGGGAACTTGTGGGCCCCGAACAGGAACACCTGCACCATATGAATGAGAACAATGGCCACCATGAAGTTGGAGCCCCATCCATGCATGGCGCGGATGAACCAGCCGAGCGCCACCTGATGATTCAGAGCCTGCAGGCTGCTCCATGCTTCGCCGGCTGAGGGCACATAAATCAGCGCCAGCAGAATGCCGGTGACAAGTTGGAGAATGAAGACGGTGAGCGCTGCGCTGCCGAACACGTAGAACCAGCTTGCTGTGTTCCGTGGCACGGGATGTTCTGCGGCTTCACGAATCGGTGCCGCAAGTTGCAAGCGATGGTCGAACCACTCTCCTATCGTTTTCCCGAATTCAATTATGCGCATGGCGGCTTCTCCGTGCATAGACTTGCCATCGCCGCACCCGGCGTCGGCAATTCCCCGGCTTGGATGGTGAGCACACCGTCTTTAACCTTATATGGATACTCGAAAAGGCCGCGCTCTGGTGGTCCCGAGGCCCGCGAACCGTCGCGATAGTACGCTCCACCGTGACAGGGACACATAAACAGACCAGATTGCTGAAACCAGCGAACCGGGCAGCCGAGATGTGCGCAGTTGATGGCAAAGACCTGAAACGTATCGCCGGCAATACGCCGCACCCAGCAGGCAGTGTCCACCGTCTTGCCATCTGTGGGCATAACGTATGGATTTTGAAACGTAGCCAGGCGCGTTTCGCCTTCAGGAAACTTGTCAATGCTACCGAGTGGCACCCACGAGAGATAAGCGTTTGCGCGCCCTCTTGTAACCGAAGAAGAGAGAAATCGCACAATCGGCACCGCCAACACCATAGCCGCGAATCCGTTAAACAGGATACCCAGCTTCATAAAAAAACCGCGGCGCGAGACTGTTGTGTCAGTCGACGGGGCCATCACAGGTTTACTCGACATATCTCATCTCCTAGTGCTGCGCGTAATTCGACGCGGAATATGGTTGCCCTGGGTTCTGAACGCGGCGTGACGCGAGCCAGGCAACCACGTCCGTGATCTCCTGGTCCGTCATCGGTTTTCCCGGAACGTTGCCGCGCCAGTCCGGCGCGCCCAGTTCAGGCCGTCCAACGATGACGATCGTGCGCAGTTCCTGATCGCTGACGAGAGCCAGAAATGAGTCGCAGGTGATAGCGCTGCCTTGGGGTCCGCCCTGACCTCTTTGGCCGTGACAGGATGCGCAATACGTTCGGTAAACGAGTTCACCATGTCCGGCATTGCCTTCAGTATTTGCGGCGTACGAAGGTGGACTGCTTCCGTCGAGGATCCCTTTTCGTGACCAGTTGGAGAATATTCCACTCGTGATCACATCGATCTGTTTGTCCGTCAGCATTCCTCCCGCACTTTGAGCAAAAGCTGACATGGAAGTTCCATGTATGCCGCTGGCGATGACCTTTCGCATGGACGCTTCATCCACGATGTCGAGATAAACAGGATTTGCCAGCGCGATGGCTGCTCCTCCTCGTCCTTGCGCGCCGTGGCAACCTGCGCAGTTTTGTGAGTAGAGAGTGGCAAAGTCTGAAACCTGGCTCGGCGCTATAGCCTCCGAGTCCCCTTGGGGCTGACCATGCGGAGAGCTACAACCCGAGAGCAGCAGGCTCAGCACCGCGGACACACACAGATATTGAAATCGTTTCACTGTCCGTCCTCTCCGTTTTCTCTCGGTGGAGTAATCCCCGGAGCTTCAATTCCAGCGCGCATGAGGAAGGGCAGGTTCTCCCGGGTCAGCATGCGCGACTGTTTCGTGACCACAATGCCCGCCACAATTCCGAAGGCCATCTGCGAAGCAATAAACCAGGGCCAGTCAATGTGGCTCGCGAGCAATGGATTGAGAAGGCCCAATATTGTGTAGAGCAGTCCCGACCACAACACCGGGCCTATGAGTCCTCCCAGTACAATCGGCCGGCGCGCGAACATGGGGAGCATCGTGCCATAGAGCACCCCAACAAGGGTTGACACCAGGCCGTGCAGGACCAAAGCAATCGCGAAGGTGTCCGCATGAAATGAATACAACTGTGCCGGCCCGAGCTTAAGCGATTCGGCGTACACTACTGCGGCGAGAAGATTGATCGGATACCAAATACTTCCGGCCTTGAGCACCCCGTAAGCACAGGCCAAAACCGCCATGGCTACAGCTCCCGCCAATCCCCCTTTAACTCCCGCCGAAACGGGATACGTATGAACAGGAAGCCATGCGCGTTGATACGCAAGAATTGGGAGTCGCTCCACTATCCGCCGTTCGGTGGTTATGCGAATATCTTCAGGAAGCACGGGCACAACCTCTTCGTGCTCGTAAGGTAAGACTTCGTGGAACCAGCCGATGCAGCCTGCCAGAGCAAGCACAGCGCCGAGCATGCTAACTGCCGCGCTCGTGACGAGGCCGGCAAATACTAAGGCGAAGCCAAAGGCCAACACAAAAGGCCACGCTGTCGGCGCGGGCACTTCAATCTCGCGCGGCGCTAGAGGGCTTTCACTCATTGGTTCGGTTGTCTGCAAAGTTGCCATTTCTTCCCTCAACGCCCCAGAACGTAAACGACAGTGAAAACTACCACCCACACAGCATCCACAAAATGCCAGTACATCGAGAGCACTTCCACGCGGCGCGACTGCTCCACGCCCACACGGCCAGCCAAAGCGAACATCGCCACAATCAAAAGCATGACCAGGCCTGCGCTGACGTGAAAGGCGTGCAGTCCGACCAGCGAGTAGTAGGTCGTTCCGAATAAATTCGTCGAGATTGTGAGCCCGTGTTCGTAGATCAGCCGGTGCCACTCCTGCCCAGTGCCGTACATAAACGTGGCGCCCAAAACGATGGTGAGCACCCATAAGCCGAGAAATGCTCCGACTCTGTCGCGTGCCAGCGACTTCGCGGCAAAATGAATGGTCAGGCTGCTCGACAACAGGCAGATGGTGTAGAAGATCGGTGTCTCGAGCAGCTCATACGGAGTCGGTCCGGTGAGGCTCTTCCCCACATAGAACAGATAAGCCACGACAAAAATCGTGAAGATCGCCGACTCGGCAATAATGAGGCCGGCCATCGCGACTTTGCCGCGATCGGGCAGCCTCCAGGTTGCCGGCGCCTGTGGGAATGGATTTGCGATTGCACTCATTGCTTTCTTCCTTTACTCATAGCGACTGTCTTCATTCGTACCGGCTGTCTGGGTCTTCAGGATGTTTCAGGTCCCACAAAGGCCGGCGGCTCGCGACCGCTGGAATGGAAGAGAAGTTGTACCCAGGCGGGGGCGAACTTGTGGCCCATTCAAGTGTCCAGGCGTCCCAGGGGTCGTTGCCCGCTTTCTTTCCCTTGAAATAAGAGATAACGAGATTCGCCACAAAAATCACAACAGCGATTGCCTGAACAAATCCGCCGACACTGATGAGGAGGTTTAGAGTGTCCCAGCCGCGGCCAGGCTCGTAGGTGTAGATTCGGCGCGGCATACCCAATAGGCCGGGAATGTGCATGAGGTCGAATGTAAGATGGAAACCGATCAGGAAGAGCCAGAAATGCAGTTTGCCGAGTGTCTCGTTTAACATTCTTCCCGTGATTTTCGGGTACCAGTAATAGAACGCAGCAAAGAGTGCAAACAGAATTCCACCGACGATTACATAGTGGAAGTGCGCGACAACAAAATAGGACGAACCTAACTGCCAGTCGAACGGTGCGCAGGCCAGCATGATCCCGGTGAGACCGGCGATGAGAAATTGGAACAGAAATCCGATGCTAAACAGCATCGGTGTTTTGAATTGGATCTTTCCGCCCCACATGGTTCCAAGCCAATTAAAAATCTTGATTCCTGTCGGCACGCCCACAGCCATGGTGGTTATGGTGAAAAAGCTGTTCGCGTAAGAGCTCATCCCGACGGTAAACATGTGGTGCGCCCACACGCTCATGCTCACGAACCCGATGGAGACCGTGGCGGCTACCATGACCGGGTATCCGAAAATCGGTTTCCGTGAAAACACCGGAATGATTTCTGACATGAAAGCAAAGCAGGGAATAATAAGGACGTAGACTTCGGGATGGCCAAATATCCAAAAGAAGTGCATCCACAGCACGGCGGAACCGCCGGCCTGTGCGTCGAAGAAATGGCCGCCCAGATATCGATCGATGAGCAGCATCATCTGTGCTGCAGTCAACGGCGAAACGGCGAGCAAAACCATTCCGGCCATCACCAAATTGAGCCACGCCAGCAGCGGCATGCGATTGAGCTTCATGCCCGGGCAGCGCATGCACAGAATGGTCGCGATGATATTGATGGCGGTTCCAATGCTTCCAAATCCGGAGACCAGCAGCGCCAAGGTCCAATAATCAGTGCTGTGCCCTGGGGAAAACGCTCGGTTCGTCAGAGGTGCATACGCCCACCATCCCACGTCCGGTGCGTTACCCGCGCCATAGAGCCCATTTGCGCCCACGAGGCTGAAGTAAAGAAGAAGGCCACCCAGCGCCGAAAGCCAGAAACTGAAGGCGTTCAGCCGCGGGAACGCCATGTCGCGAGCTCCGATCATGAGTGGCACAAGATAGTTGGCAAAGCCAAACAGGATTGGCATGGCCACGAAAAAAATCATGGTCGTCCCATGCATGGTGAACATTCGGTTGAAGACCTGCGGCGAAACAAAATGATTGTGCGGAAACATCAGCTGAATGCGGATGATGAGGGCTTCGACACCGGCGACAACCAGAAATAGCAGGGCGTAGAGAATATAGAGAACGCCCAAGCGCTTGTGGTCAACCGTGGTCACCCACTCGTGGAGAGTGTCAACCCACGACTTCTCGTCAATCTGCACGCCGGGAATCGTGATCGCATTCGATGACATATTAACCTTGAACTTCCTCTAGCGAAGTGTCTCCATATAACTCACGACTGCATCCAGGTCCGAATCGCTCAACTTCATGGCCGGCATTAGCGAGCCAGGCTTGATCGCGTTTGGGTCCTGAATCCAGAGACGGAGGTTTTCTGGTGTATTTGTTGCTGCACCGGAGGCGATTGTGACCCGGCTCATCAAGTGTGTGAGGTCGGGACCGAAGCGTCCGTTGGCATTCGTTCCTGCCACCGCATGACAATTCATGCAGGCATTGCTTTCGAAAACTCGCCTGCCGGTCGCTACGCTTGCGCCCTGAACTGCGAGCTGTTGCTGGCCACGGACCCAGGCAGCAAAATCGGCAGGACTGTCCACTGAGACGCGTAACAGCATCTTTGCATGCTGAACCCCGCAGTATTGCGCGCACTGGCCAAGAAAGATTCCGGGGCGCAGTGGGTCCATCCACATTCTGTTCGGATGGTTGGGAATCAGGTCGGTCTTGCCCGCGAGTTCCGGAATCCAGAAGCTGTGGTCGGTGTCAGCAGAAAGCAAGGTCAAGAACGTAGGAGTGGGATTCGCTGGATCGCTCACCGGGATGTGCAGCTCGTTGGCTGTAACGACCCCCAGCTTCGGGTAACGAAACTCCCACCAGTATTGGTGCCCGATGGCAGTGACCTCGAGGGCGCCCGCTGGTTGCGGAGCGTCCTGAACCGCATGGAGTACTCTCGCCGTAGCCAAGAACAAGACCACAACGATCAGGATGGGAATGATCGTCCAGGCCAGCTCAATCTGCGTGCTTCCGTACACTTGAGCCGGTTCGCGGACGGCATCCATTGCTCGCCCACGGAACTTAGCAACGGAATAGACCAGTAATGCAAAAACAACGACAAAAATGATTCCGGTAATAACAAGTACAAAAACAGACAAGTCAGCAATCGACTTGGCTGGGGTTGAGGCGGGAGCGAAGATATTCGTGCCGTGAAGAGACGAGCCTTTTGGCTCGCTTGCCCACACCGCTATAGGACACCAAAATAGAAGAAGTATCGTCTGCACAAGGGTCCGCACCGTCGAAGATTTCATTTTCAACATCGACATTTCTGTTCTTCCGTCCTCCACTTCCGAAATGCGCGATATCACCAGCCTTCGCAACCTCTCCTTATGCCTATTGCAAGGCTTGCGCGCAATTCTTATCGCCCGGAATTCGATTGAGTGGAGAGCAAGCGTGCTACCAAAGCGACAAGTACTCCTATTTTCTGTATCGCAACCGCGATAAAGGCAAACCCTCACGAAATCCCGATCGTTAACAGCGCTGGGCGACTGACAAACGCCGGGCGGTGAGTGTCATCCCGATGCCTATTGCGTCAAGTGTCATCGCATTCGTCACGGCAAGACATGTCAATGCGCGCCTGACTGAGCCTGTCAGTCGTGGTTTAGGGCTAAGGATTCCATGGCAGCGCAATTGCATGGAATCAACCAGAGAATGCTTGTCCCAAGAGGGCGGCGTTGTGCGAGGAGAGCGATGAGCGAACGCTGGAAAGTGGTGATTGTAGGCGGGGGGTTTGGCGGACTTTCTGCGGCCCAGCACTTAAACTCAGACTTGGTGGACGTGACGCTTATCGATCGGCGGAACTATCACCTTTTCCAACCCCTACTTTATCAAGTCGCGACGGGCTCACTTTCGCCAGGAGAGATCGCCTCCCCGCTTCGCAGCGTTTTGAGCCGGCAGAAAAACACTCGCGTCTGGCTCGGAACCGTTGTGAATGTCGATTGCGACTCGAAACAGGTATTTCTGGCCGATGGGACCATCGTTCCTTACGATTCATTGATCATTGCCACCGGCTCGCAGACATCTTATTTCGGTCATAACGAGTGGCAAGAGTGGGCGCCTGGTCTGAAGAGCATTGAAGAAGCTACTACTGTCCGACACAAGATTCTGTATGCATTCGAAGTAGCCGAGCGCATCCCGGATCCTAAGCAGCGCCGCGCCTGGCTCACATTCGTCATTGTTGGAGCCGGACCGACCGGCGTGGAACTCTCCGGTGCCATCGCCGAGATCGCGCGCCAAACCCTGAAGAACGACTTCCGCTCTATCAACCCTGAAGAAGCGCAAGTCATACTGCTGGATGGGGCGCCTCGGGTGCTAATGTCCTTTCCTGAGGATCTGGCTGAAAAAGCAAACCGTTCGCTCGCCAAGTTGGGTGTCCAAGTAAGGTGCAGTGCAATGGTGAAGGATGTGGATGAAGACGGTCTAACGATCGAAACCGACAAGCGAACCAATTCGATCGCCGCAAAAACAGTGGTCTGGGCTGGTGGTATCACAGCGTCGCCGCTGGGCAAAATCGTGGCGAGCCACACAAAAGCCGAGACCGACAAAGGAGGAAGACTCAAAGTAAAACCTGACCTCACGATTCCAAACTACCCAGACATCTACGTCATAGGAGATCTCGCTTCGGCGATGGATCTCAAGGGAAAACCTTTGCCGGGCTTAGCGCAGGTCGCCATGCAGGGAGGAGCCTACGCAGCAAAAGCGATCTTGCGAAAAGTAAAGGGCCACTCGGAGCCTCCACCCTTTCATTACTTCGACAAAGGGTCTCTGGCAGTAATTGGACGCGCGGCCGCAGTGGCGGACGTTTTCGGCGCGCACCTTTCGGGCTTTATAGCCTGGCTGGTGTGGGTCTTCATCCATCTGATGTATTTGGTCACTTTTCAGAGTCGAGTTCTGGTTTTTGTTCAGTGGGCCATCCAGAATCTGACATTCAGCCGGGGTGCCCGATTAATTACCGGTGCCGCTCCCACGGATTTCAATTTCTCCAAGGAAATCTCCGAAATCAAGCCTGAACCGGTAAATGCCCCACGCTGACCTTCTCGCATCTTCATCGACCTAAATATTTCAGGAGGGCCAACCATACAAATCTGGTTAGCGTCAGGGGTCGCTAAATCATCCTCGAACTCCTCCCTCCACTACGAAGCCTTGCCCAACTTTCGCACTGCATCCGATACAATCTATGCGCCGTTGTCAATCGGTGCTTGATTGGCGGCGACAGCATGAAGCTCGCGACATTTTAATATCTTGACTTCCGTTCTGATCGAGGCGCGTCGTAATGAGCACGCAGGATGTGCCAACAGTATTCATTGTCGATGATGACAGAGATGTGCGTGAGTCTCTTCAGGAGCTGCTGGAGTCAGTCGGCTTGCAATCTAAGTCTTTCGGAACAGCACAGGAGTTCTTGTCGAGTCCACGCAGTGATGGTCCCAGTTGCCTAATTCTTGACGTGAGACTTCCCGGCATTAGCGGCTTGGACCTTCAGCACGAACTGAAACGAAGGAAAGTAAGCATTCCAATCATCTTTCTCACAGCACATGCAGACGTTCCGATGTCGGTCAACGCCATGAAGTCAGGCGCGGTTGAGTTTCTCACGAAACCATTCAGACAACAGGATTTGCTCGATGCGGTTCAACGATCGCTCACTCGGGACCGCATCGTACGCGAAAAGCAGCGAGACACCGCTGAACTGCGACAGCGATACAACACATTAAGCGTCCGGGAACGCGAGGTGATGAGCCTCGTCGTTTCCGGGATGCTGAATAAGCAAATCGCGGCAGAACTCGGTGCCAGTGAAGCCACCATCAAAATGCATCGCAGCCAGGTGATGAAAAAGACACAGGCTAAGTCCTTACCTGAACTCGTCAGAATGGCGGACAAGCTCAAATCCATCACGTAGCCGACTTTGCGAGAATCGATGTTTCCCTCGCCACCTCAGGTTGTGCCGAGACCACAGCCCCTGTCCAAGAAGCTCAACGGCAAGAAGCTACCAGAACAAGAACGCCGGGCTGGTTGGCCCGACTGATTCGTGTTCATCGCCTTGCGGAGAAACGACTAGGTTCTGAGGTCCCCGCAGATTCTTGAAGTTCTATCGGTGGCTGCTCACATTACCCACGCGAGGTCCTCCAGCTCCCTTTGCAGCACGGGGATCGAGCAGCCTGCCCTCTCGACTCGCCCCACGGCGTCTCGGGCTGCCTCGGGCGAGACCCCGAAACCGCGTCCCATCAGGAACAGCTGAAGTACTTCGGCAGCCTCGCGCGAGTCGATCAGAACATCGTGAATCAAATCGCTCCGTAAAGCCGTCAATTCCGCACTCGAGAATGGTTCCTTCATGGCCGTTATCACCTCCGACTCCGCCCTTCGCCGCCCTGCCTCATCAGACTTACTCTCTGTGCAATCGAAGGACCGTTGTCGAAAGGCAAGAACGTACCGGTGTGTTGTAGCTGTGGCGCCAAGTTACGTATTCGCTTGAGAACATGTCGGTGGAGCGTCATATCCCTCGGACATAGTGCCCAACCGTAGCCGTTGCAGCACGCGTGAGAACCAGAAAAAACAACTACGGAGCGAAGAGCACAGTGACCCGGTTCAGCGTGTTGAACACCAACGCGGGGAGCCAGTCAGCGTACCAGTATCGTCGTGCCATTGTTCCTGATTTGGTCGCCGTCCTCGGAATCGCGAAGGCAGCCGAAGGTTATACCAGGTTATACCAGGTTATCGACGAAGGAGATCTCCGGGAGAGCCCGAGGAAGGTGGATATTTCATTCGTGGAGGTTCTAGATTCTCTGGCGAGCTGGGAGAGCACGCAGTGGAGGGAGAGCAGGGTTTCGAATCGTCCGAGAAACCCTTCACGACAACCGATTTAGTGCCGGCCGGAGCATTGAATTCAGATGTGGCAATAGTCCCACTGAACGCCGAGCGAGTGGAGGATAATCGCGTCTCCGATCGCCAATTCATTGGCAGAAACCACAATTTTGTAGGCGTAGCCGACAACTGAATTAAGTGTCTGACACCAGCGCTCGTGGTGGATGATACCGTCGCAGTGTTCACAAGCTGCTTGGGCGTTGTACCCGTTGCTGTGATATAGGGCTGCTTCGTCGTGAGACATTCACTCATCTCCTGGGTCTGGAAGCATCGAGGGTCGCGCAGCTTGCCTCGTCCACTCGCAAGATCAACCAGTCCGGACAACTGACTAGTTTGGAGCTAGGCCGACTTCTTAGTCGGCGAGCAGAACTCTATGATTTTTCCACAGTGCAGCCCAGGGGCACTCTTCAACGGTTTGCGAAAGTTCTTCGGTACATAAAACTCAATTACCTTTGCCATGACAACCTCTTCCTCTGTGAGCCCCTATGGCGGGGCTGGGATGCAATTCAGGCTTCAGACTCCAATGGCCCTACCAAACCCATCCGCATTGACAACGCACGGACTCGCGCAATCGGAGCTTGTGCAAAAGTGCTTTGCACATGGCGCATGATCTCATCCACATAGGTTTCCCTCGAGGATCGCGCGAGAACCGGTTGGCGTCTGTCTTTCCAAATCCCTCAAGCGACGTGCGCCTTTAGCCAACATAGCCCAGGCCAGTGCTTTCACGTCCGGATCCACAGAGTTCGTAGCCCTTAGCAGCTCCTTGCCTGCGTCTTGCTGCCCGAACCTGCACCACATCACTCCACAAAGAAACACGTAGTTGCCGTCCATTTCCGTTTCCTCCTCTCAAGCGCCAAGGAACATCAGTCGCACCCCAGCACTATGTTGCAACCACCTCTTCCGCTGCTCCAACTGCAATCCAACTGCCAACAGGAGCCCGTGCGAGGGTAAAGACCGCTGTCTCGACAGAATCTGGTCCACCTCATCGTATGAGCGATTACAGAGACGCTGCGGCGCGAGATTTGCAGTCTGAATTCCAATTCCAGGACACGAGGCAACTGTTCGGGGTCGGAGACTGCTCGCAGCTAGGGGTTAATGGCCGTGCCATGAAATTTACGGGCACAAACCACGCTTCATCTACATCGGGCCGATGCTCATTCCCGCAATTGCGTGACATGCCCGTGACGCTTGACGCAAGAGGCAGGCGGATGACACTGACCGCCCGGCGTGTGTGTTAGTCGCGCTGCGAAATTGTCCTCTCACCAAACTATCGAAAGTAGGAGTTTGATCGACCAAAGTCTGAATGCTTTAGCCGAAAGCGAGATTGCCTCAACAGTCGCAATCACGCTAGCATCGGGGCATGTCGGTGGAACGAAGGTCCCAAATTATTGCAGTTATTGATGACGATGAGGCGATGCAAGATTCGCTGCGCGACCTCATTGAGGCGGCGGGGTTGGTCGCGCGCTGCTTTGGATCCGCGGAAGAATTCCTCGAATCCGATTTGCATACTCGGGCTGCGTGCCTAATTCTTGATATCCGTATGCCGAAGATGTCGGGTCTGCAGTTGCAGGCCAGGATGAAAGAGGAGGAATGCAATATTCCGATCATCTTCATCACGGCTCACGGGGATGCCAGGATGCGCATTCAAGCGATGAGAGAGGGTGCAGTCGAGTTCCTTGCAAAACCATTCGATCATCAACTGTTGCTCAAAAGGGTCCGAGCTGCACTTGAAATGTGAGGAAGCGCAAGTTATAGCAGTCGCGTTGGGAACCTTAAACGTAGAGGTTTTGTGTGGGAAACTACGCACCAATCCCGAGCCCTGGAGCGGATCAGGCCGAACGCACATTCGAGCGGATCATAGGAAATAGCGCTGCCCTCGAATCTGTCCTCGACCAGGTGGAGCAGGTTGCTCCCACAGACTCGACTGTCCTCATCGAGGGGGAAACCGGTACCGGAAAAGAGCTCATCGCACATGCCATTCACAATGCAAGTCAGCGCTGCGGGCGTGCCTTTATCAAGCTGAACTGCGCGGCCATTCCCCTGGATCTTCTTGAAAGCGAGTTGTTCGGTCACGAGAAGGGCGCTTTTACCGGAGCCATCGCGCAGAAGATCGGGCGCTTCGAAATGGCTGACAAGGGCACGTTGTTCCTGGACGAAGTTGGTGATATCCCCTCGGTGCTTCAGCCGAAGTTGCTCCGTGTGTTGCAAGAGCAGGAATTCGAGCGTTTAGGGAGCGGTCGCACGCACAAAGTGGACGTCCGGCTAGTAGCTGCGACCAATCGGAATCTCGTGAAGATGGTAGCTCGCGGCCAATTTCGCAGTGATCTGTATTATCGTCTGAACGTCTTCCCGATCGTGTTGCCTGCATTAAGAGAGCGTCGGGAAGACATTCCCGCCCTTGTGACACATTACGTGAACATGTTTAGCCGCCGCATGAGGAAGCAAGTCGACAACATTCCTCCGGAAACCATGGCTGCCTTCCAGTGGTATTCGTGGCCTGGCAACATTCGCGAGTTACAGAACTTGGTGGAACGCTCGGTGATCCTTTCGCGGGATGGTGTGCTCCCAAACCCACTTCACAAAAAGCAAACAGAGCTCGTGATCCCGAGTCTGCATCACACTCGAACGTTCCACTCCTCCTCGATGAGCTTGGAAGACTCCGATCGAGCTTTGATTTTGGAAACACTTGAGCAGGCCGGCTGGATCGTCGGTGGACCGCACGGCGCAGCCGGGAAACTGGGACTGAAAAGAACCACGCTGCTTGCCAAGATGAAAAGGCTGGGTATCTCGCGGCCGATCCCTGAGGAAGGAACCACCATTTCTGTTGTCGCGCAAGACGATGGCCAGATTTGAGGATAGAACTGGCAGCCGCACATCGAATAAAGTTAAGAGTCAGCAAGCTCGAACGGCGGGCGGGAGATGCTTCCAAACCCAACCTGGGCCGCTTTGAACTCGAGTTCTTTCACGGTTGCGTGCGTCACTGCAATCGTACTGGTGACCGGGAGTACCTGTCTCGCACAGGTCGCTGGAGGGACTATTTCAGGGAGTGTGAGAGACAGTTCCGGACGCGCGATTGCAGGAGCACAGGTTGCTGTTAAGAACTCGGAAACGGCTATCCTCCGGTCCATAGACGCAGACAACGACGGAATCTACACGGCTCCGAATCTGGTGGCTGGTACATATCAGATCAGTGCGTCCAAGGAAGGTTTTGCAACGCTTGTGAGATCGGGTGTTCTTGTCACGGTAGGCTCCGAGGAGGTAATCGACTTCAAGCTAGGCCCAGGCGAGGTTAAGACGAAAATCGAAGTTTCAGGCACACCGCCCGCTATTCAATTGGCCAGTTCGAGCCTGGAGGCAACCGAGAACTCCACGACGGTTCGCGAACTGCCTCTGAACGGGCGCGACTGGACCACTCTGGCACAGCTCCAACCGGGAGTCACCGGCGTGTATCAACTCCCGCTTGGTCTGAGTAATCAACGAGCAAACCGCGGTCTCGGGACGCAGTTCAGCATCGGCGGAGCACGGCCACAAGGAAACAACTACAGGCTCGACGGGATCAGCATAAACGATTATTCCAACGCAGGGTCCGGCAGCGTTCTCGGTGTCTTGCTCGGCGTGGAGGCGATTGAGGAATTTTCTGTCGTAACAAACAGCGCGCCGGCTTCCTACGGCAGGACGTCGGGAGGGGTGATTAATTCCATCACGCGCTCTGGCACAAATGAGCTGCACGGCTCTGCCTATGAGTTTCTGCGCAATAGCGCGCTCGACGCCCGCAACTACTTCGACACAACTTCGTCTCCGCTCCCATTCCGGCGCAATCAGTTCGGAGCCGATGCTGGAGGGCCGATTATCAAGAGCAAGTTGTTTGTTTTTGGCGACTACGAAGGCATTCGCCAGCTGCTTTCAACAACAACCGTGGACATTGTGCCTTCTGCCGCGGCACGCACCGGAAATCTAACCTCAGGTACTGTTAGTGTGGATCCAAGCGTAGAGCCATACTTGGCGCTCTATCCCCTTCCGAACGGTCCGGTCGAGGGCGATACAGGCAATTTCACGCTTGCCACTCCGCAGAACACCAACGAGGACTTCTTTACTTCACGCTCGGACTTCACAATTGGAAAGGTTGATAGCCTGTTCGGAACCTACATATTCGACAATGGAAAAACGGAAGGGCCGGATTCCTTCAATAACAACATCATCGGGACGCTGTCCCGCCGTCAAGCCGTCGTTCTCGAGGAAACGCACTTATTCGGTGCCCACATGGGCAACACAACACGATTGGGTTTCAGCCGTGTAGTCTCGCAAGCGGCAAAGAGCTTAAAGGCGATTAACCCTCTGGCGGCAGACACATCGCTCGGCTTTTTGCCTGGCCAACCCGTGGGAACTATAACGAACGCGGAACTCTCGACGTTTCCAGGGGGCTTTGGCGCCGTCGGCGAGTTCGATTTTCACTACAACTCGTATCAGTTCTACGATGATGCGTTCGCGACGTTAGGAACTCACTCCCTAAAGTTTGGTTTTGCTTTTGAGAACATCCGGGACAATGAATTGGGTAAAACCAGCCCGCTAGGCCAGTTCGTGTTCGGATCACTTTCCGCTTTCCTGCAGGACCAGCCGACTTCGTTTAACGCACCGATCGGAAATGGAATCACGCCACGCAACCTCCGGCAGTCTATTTATGCGGGATACGTTATGGATGACTGGAGAGCGCGGCCCAATTTGACCCTCAATCTGGGTCTGCGTTATGAAGCAGCGACGGTCCCGAGCGAAGCACATGGGAAACTCTCGAACCTTCCATCGTTGACATCAACAGCCCCACACCTCGGAGATCCTTTCTTCTCTAATCCGACGAAGCTCAATTTTGAATCGAGAGTGGGCTTTGCGTGGGATCCCCTGGGTAACGGTAAGACATCCATCCGCGCTGGATTCGGAATATTCGATAATTTACCTCTCCCATTTTTGTTCGCGGTGACAAGCCTGTTGTCGGCTCCGTTTTTTGAGTTGGGTAACATCACGACGCTGCCGCAGGGGTCATTTCCAACTGGAGCATTTCCGCTATTGACGACGCCTACGCTTCGTTACGCGTATATTCAGCCGAATCCTCCGCGCAGCTATGACATGGAGTGGAACTTCAACATTCAGCAGAGCATTGCTTTGGATATGGTGCTGCAGGTGGGCTACACGGGATCGCGAGGCGTTCATCTTCCCTACTTCACGAATAATTTCGACATGGTGCTTCCAACGTTGACGCCGCAGGGCTACGTATGGCCGGTAAATGGAACTCCTCTGAACCCGAACGTAGGCCAGATTTCCGGCACTATGTGGAACTCCGATTCCATTTTCCATGCCCTTGAAATACAGCTAACTCGCCAACTCAGCAAAGGGCTGCAAGCCGGGGTTTCATACACGTGGGGCAAGATTATTGACGCGGGCTCGGCGTCGGCGAACCGCGATACATACGCGAACAGCTCCCCTCGGCTTTGGTTCGATGAGAGCAATGGGCGTGGACTCGCCGACTTCGACATACGTCAAAACCTCACGGTCAACTACATCTGGGAAATCCCGGGTTTCAGGGCCAGGCCACGAGCGCTGCAATGGGCATTAAATGGTTGGCAATGGGGTGGGATTCTGCACGTTGCTTCCGGCGAACCGTTCACACCTACAATCACCGGAGACCCGTTGGGAGTGAAAGGCGATCAGTTTGACCGGCCGGATGTACTGACCGGACCGGGATGCAGAGGCTCTCTTGTGAATCCAGGAAATCCGCTCGACTACATCAAAACCCAATGTTTTGCTTTTCCCAACCTGAGCACGCGGCTTGGCGACGCGGGGCGCAATATTCTTATCGGTCCAGGCATTCTCAACCTGGATACCTCGCTAGTTCGCAACATCGGCGGCTCAGAGAGGTTTCATGCGCAATTCCGAGCTGAGTTCTTCAACGTGTTGAATCACACGAATTTTGCGTCGCCGGTGGTAACGACCAACAATACCAGCCTGTTTGGAGCCAACGGAGCCCCAATTTCTTCGGCGGGCATCCTCACCTCCACGACGACCACATCACGCCAGGTACAGTTCGGACTGAAGCTGATGTGGTAGACATGTGCTGGAAAAAGCGAGAGCCGCTGCTCGGCTCATTGAATCAGTCCGCGTCGGACAGTTGAGCGTATCAGGGGACCGGCTGTTGGGTTGAGACCTGCGCCGGGCACGATTTTGCATAGAGTTCACGGCAAATTGGCGGGCGCGATGCTGGCGGGCATGCTGATAGCGGGAACTTGTGCGTTCGCGTTGAACCCGGCGGCAGACGTCAGCCAGTACGCGCATAGGGCCTGGAAGATCCGGGACGGATTTGCCAAGGGCTCCATTCTCTCAATCGCCCAGACAACCGACGGGTACCTCTGGCTGGGGACAGCGTTCGGCTTGTATCGCTTCGATGGTGCCCGAAACGTCCCCTGGCAGCCATCGCCAGATCAGCAACTCCCCTCCAGCACCATCACGAGCCTAGTCGCGTCGCGCGACGGGACTCTTTGGGTCGGCACCAGGAATGGGCTGTCAAGCTTGAAGAACGGTAAGCTCACTCAGTATGCGGAGCTGGCTGGATTGGCCATCCGTGCTTTAGTTGAAGATCATGAGGGCTCGATATGGGTCGGCACGAATGGGTCTCCTGGGCCTCCCGATGGAAAACTCTGCGAAATTCGAAATGGCAGCGTCCGGTGCCACCCGGAAATGGGCGGTGTTACCCACGGCGTCTTCGGGTTGCATGAGGACGATAAGGGGAATCTCTGGGTCGGATTAGAGATGGGCGTGTGGCGATGGAGACCTGGACCGGCGGAATTCTATGCGGTGCCAGGCCTGTCGAACGGAAGAGTGCAGGGCATGGCCGATAGTGAGGATGGCAATGTCTTGATCGCCGCAACAGGCGCAGTCATGCGCCTGGCTGATGAAAAAGCGGAGGTGGTATATCGGTTCCCCACTGCGAGGCGGGGGTTCCGTTTCCTACGAATGCTTCGTGATCGCGACGGCGGTCTGTGGGTGTGCCCTGCGGGCCGGGGCATCGTTCATATACACCAGGGACGGACCGATGTGTTTTCAGAATTGGACGGCCTCTCCGGTGATGACATTTACGATTTATTTGAGGATCGTGAGGGCAATATTTGGATTGCTACTGTCAATGGGCTCGACCGCTTTCACGAGCTTCCCGTGGTCACGTATTCAAAGAAACAAGGCTTATCGGATATTCCCTGGGGGGGCATGTTAGCGGCGCACGACAGAAGCGTCTGGTTCGCTACCCTTAATGGGTTGAACCGCCTGAGTCACGGCCAGGTAGCGGTGTACCGCCAGCACAGGACGGCGCGCGGGCAAGAGGTTGTCGGCAGCGGACTACCGGCTGAGGGGGTCGGATCTCTGTTTCAGGACTCTCGCGGGCGAATCTGGGTTTCCACGCTGACCGGAATCGGCTTTCTGGAGAAGGACCGGTTTATTCCTTCGGTGGCTCCGGGTGGGTTGGTGGAGTCCCTGACCGAGGACGCTTCGGGAAATCTTTGGATCGCTAACCGCGACCTCGGCCTCTTCCGATTGTCGCAGGATAATGTGTTCCCACCGATTCCATGGACTACTTTTGGACGCACGGATCCTGCGGTTGTTCTGGCTACGGATCCTTTGCATGGCGGCCTTTGGCTCGGATTTTCGCGGGGTGGAATCGTCTGGTTTCATGACGGCCATGTCCAGTCATCCTATTCGGCCGCCGATGGTCTGGGCGAGGGCCGTGTCAATCAGCTTCGGTTCGACGGGCAAGGCGCGCTTTGGATCGCCTCCGAGGGCGGACTCGGTCGATTGAAAAACGGCCGCATCGCCACCTTAACGAGCAAGAGCGGCTTGCCTTGCGATGCGGTCCAATGGACCATGGAAGACGACGCCCAGTCGGTCTGGATAATGATGCCCTGCGGCTTAGTGCGAGTTGCGCGCTCCGAGTTGGACGCGTGGACGGGTGCTGCAGACAAGACAGTCCGCACAATCCACGCCACGGTTTTCGATAGTTCCGACGGGCTAAGACTTCTTGCTGTTGTTGGCGATTATACGCCGCGCGTCGCCAAGTCAGCAGATGGAAAACTCTGGTTCAGTGTTCCCGATGGTATCAGCGTTGTCGATCCGCACCAGATTCCCTTCAACAAGATCCCACCACCGGTGTATATCGAGAAGGTCGCCGCCGACCGCAAGGAGTATAGGGAAAACTTGTCGGGCGAGGCGCAATCGAAGCCCCACCTGCCCCCGCTGGTGCGCGAGCTAGAGATCGACTACACAGCCCTCAGCCTTGTCGCGCCGGAGAAAATATTATTTCGCTACAAGCTTGAAGGCTGGGATCAAGATTGGCAGGACGCTGGCACTCGCCGGCAAGCGTTCTATAGCAACCTTCCTCCGCGCAATTACACCTTCCGCGTGAAGGCCTGCAATAACAGCGGCTTATGGAACGAAGCGGGAACGTCCATCGATTTCTCCATCGCTCCCGCCTACTATCAAACCTACTGGTTCCGGTTGTCGTGCGTCGCTATCTTTATTGCGCTGTTTTGGGCACTTTATCGATGGCGCGTTCATCAACTCAAGAGCCAGGAAAGGCGCCTGCGAGAGGCGGTGGAAACAATTCCAGCGTTGACTTTCACTACATTGTCGGATGGCTCCAATACATTTGTGAATAAGCGCTGGACCGAATTCACCGGGCTTTCCGTCGAGGAGACATTAGGCACAGGTTGGCAGCGTGCGATCCATCCCGAAGATCTTGTGCGCCATTCGGAAAAGTGGCGGATCTCTGTTGCGACCGGTCAGCATTTCGAAGACGAGGCGCGGTTCCGTCGCGCCGCTGACGGGGAATATCGATGGTTTCTAGTGCGTGGCGTCCCACTTCGGGGCCGCCATGCAAACATTCTTAGATGGTACGGGACCCTCACGGACATTGAAGATCGCAAACGCGCCGAGGAAGCGCTTCAACAAAACCAATTTTATCTCTCTGAGGGGCAGCGCCTTGCCCACATGGGTTCCTGGGCATTCAATGCTACAGGATTCACTTACTGGTCTTCCGAGTTACTCCAGGTTTACGGCCTTGATCCGCGTGGAAAGCCGCCAACAGTAGAAGAATATTTGGCTCTTGTACACCCGGAAGATCGCGCCTTCATGAAACAAGGCATCACGAAGATGCTGGATGACCATCTTGCATTCGACTTCACTAAACGAATTGTGCGGCGTGACGGAGCGATTCGCCAAGTACGTTGCGTGGGTGTTCCGGTCACGCAAGGGGGGATTTTCCAGGGCTTCCTTGGGACAGGAATGGATGTTACTGAGCAAGAGCAACTAACGGAGGAACTGCGCCGGAGTGAAAGTCATCTTGCCGAAGCGCAAAAGCTGACCCATACGGGCAGCTGGGCTTGGCACCTACCTGATCGCAACGTGGTGGAGGTCTCCGAGGAGTGGTATCGCATTTACGGCTTCGATCCAGCCGATGGATCGCTTACTTTAGAAGAATATTCCGAACGCGTCCACCCGGAGGATCGCCTTAAGTGGAAGGGCGCGGTCGAACGGGCAATCTTGGAAAAAGCCGATTACGATCATGAGTTCCGTATCCTTTTACCAAATGGAATGGTGAAGTGGATCCACGCTGTTGGCCATCCCGTCCTTTCCGATGCCGGAGATTTGGAGCAGTTCGTAGGCAGCTCGACCGACATCACGGAGCTCAAATCTGCCGAGCAAGAGCGTGAAAGGCTGCGACAACTCGAAGCCGATCTGGCACATATCAATCGTGTGAGCACGTTGGGGGAAATGGCTGCATCGCTGGCACACGAGATCAAGCAGCCCATCGCTGCCGCCATTACCAGCGCCAACAGCTGTGTTGAATGGCTGGCACACGAGCCGCCTAATCTCGATCGGGCCCGTGCGGCAGCGGCCAGAATCGATAAGTATGGGAATCGTGCGGCTGAGATCATCGACCGTATACGTTCGTTCTACAAGAAATCTTCTCCACAACGTGAGTTGGTCGACTTGAACGGAATCATCCAGGAAATTCTTACGCTGCTGGATAGCGAGGCGACCAGATCGTCGGTGGCAGTGCGTACGGAACTTGCAGCCGACCTCCCCGAAATCATGGCCGACCGCGTGCAATTGCAGCAGGTGTTCATGAACCTCATGCTAAACGGTATCGAAGCTATGACGGACTCGGGCGGCGAGCTTATGGTGAAGTCGCAGATGCAGGATTCGCAAGTGCTATTTTCGGTTAGTGACACGGGCGTCGGGCTGCCCACGGAGAAGATGGATCAGATCTTTTCTGCGTTCTTTACGACCAAGCCACAAGGCAGCGGTATGGGGTTAGCCATCAGCCGTTCCATTGTGGAGTCGCACGGTGGCCGGTTGTGGGCGACCGCCAACGGTGGAGGGGGCGCGGCCTTTCATTTCACTTTGCCCACCGAAGCAGCGGAGCCAACACACCACGTTGCTTAGGGTGTTTTTCGCTCTACTGATGCGAGCCGCAAGCCGCCGAAATTAGTACAATATCCGCGGATGGTCGGTCGGAAGGTCGGAGTCCACGATTGAGGTGACATATGGCAAAGCACGAACATACAGTCGAGCTCGCCGGGGTCAATCTCGCCGGGCGAAATCATGGGTGGCCCGGCTCGTTCTATAAGGATGGCATCGACCCTCGGGGCGAAAAGGCTGCCCACATTGTGGATCCCGAGAATTGGGAAGAGCATTTGAAGGGCCTAGCCGAGGCAGGCATAAATGTGCAAAAAAGAGAGAGAGCGCTTCGCGAGGTGATCGACACGATTCCGGCAGCAGTGTGGAGTGCTCTGCCCGATGGCTCCAATACTTACGTTAACAAGCGATTTGTGGAGTACTCGGGGTTATCGGCGGAACAGGCAGCCGGATCAAGCTGGCAGGCAGCAACTCACCCCGGTGATCTTCAGCAACACTTGAGTAAATGGATGGCGTCCGTTGCCACCGGCGAGCCTTTTGCGAATGAGGTGCGTTTCCGTCGTGCGGATGGTGAATACCGCTGGCATTCGTGTCGTGGCGTGCCGCTACGAGATGATGAGGGGAGGATCGTTAGGTGGTACGGGATCCTCTTCGACATTGATGAATTGAAGAAGACTGAAAGCGCACTTCAGGCGCGAGAGCATGAACTCCTTGGCATCATCGAAACAATTCCCTCAATGCTTTGGTCTGTGTCGCCGACTGGAGAAACAACTCATCTCTCTCAAAGATGTGTTGAATATTGTGGGGTTCCCTTAGACGAACTCGTTAATCGCGGGTGGGAGAGATTCATTCATCCAGATGATCGAGAAGCGACCATGAAGGCATTCGCCCGGGCAATCGAAACTGGAGAATCATACAGCTCAATACACCGCTTGCGACGCGCAGATGGAGAGTACCGATGGCATCACGCGATGGGTGAACCTTTGCGTGATCCCCACGGCAAGATCATTCAGTGGTATGGCCTCGCGATCGACATCGACGAGCGAAAACGAGCCGAGGCGCAGCTCGCGGGTGAAAAACAACTGCTGGAGATGATCGTTTCGGGCTGTTCGCTTCACGATGTTCTCGTTGCGTTATGCCGGTTTGTGGAAGAGGCTGCTCCCGACTGCTATTGCGGCGTCTACCCGATTGACTGGAGTGGGCCAACATTCCAGTATGGCGTAGCACCTTCTCTTCCCTCGACCTACATCGAGCCTATCAAGGGGCTGCCAGTACGCTGCGATATCGCGCCATGCGGAATAGCAGCGTTCCGGAAAACGCAGGTGATAGTGACAGACATCGAATCAGACCCACTCTGGCACGAATCTGATTATCGAACGCATGTCCTGACTCACGGGCTGCGGTCCGTTTGGAGCACACCAATTTACTCATTAGAGGGACCTGTTCTTGGCACGTTCTGTATCTACCAGCGCAAAGCGGGAAAACCAACTCGCGCTCATCAGGATCTCATCGGGCAGGTGACGCACATTGCGAGCATTGCCATTGAGCGCGCCCAGGCCGAGGCCGCGTTGAAGCGGAGTGAAGCGCTTTTGGCAGCAGGCCAAGGCCTCAGTTTGACGGGCACCTTTTTCTGGCGCGTAGCGACGGACGAAATCATCTGGTCAGAGCAGCTTTATCGCATCTTTGATTTCGAGACTACCGTGCCAGTTACGCTCGAACGGATCGCTGCTCGACTACATCCCGAAGACCTGTCTCTCTTTCGTGAGACCACGAACCGAGTGCGGGCCAACGGCGGCGATTTCGAATACGAGCACCGGTTGCAGATGCCGGACAATTCCGTCAAGTATTTACACGTGGTTGCTCACGGTACTCGAGACACGGACGGTCGACTCGAATATATCGGCGCGATTCAGGACGTGACAGACCGCCGGCGTTCAGAAGCAGCTCTTGCCGAGTTGGCGCACATCAATCGTGTGAGCACGTTGGGGGAAATGGCCGCGTCGCTGGCACACGAAATCAAGCAGCCCATCGCTGCCGCCATCACCAGCGCCAACAGCTGCGTTGAATGGCTGGCACACGATCCGCCCAATCTGGATCGGGCCCGTGCGGCCGCAACCAGAATCGATAAGTATGGGAATCGTGCGGCGGAGATCATCGACCGTATCCGCTCCCTCTACAAGAAGTCTCCTCCACAACGTGAAGTGGTCGATGTGAATGGAATTGTCGAGGAAATGCTCACGCTGCTGAAAGGGGAAGCCAATCGATACTCGGTTTCCGTGCGCACGGAACTCCCTGCCGAACTGCCCAAAATCACGGTAGACCCTGTGCAACTGCAACAGGTGTTTATGAACCTCGTGCTCAACGCCATCGAAGCCATGAAGGACTCAGGGGGAGAGCTTATGGTGAAGTCGGAACTGCAAGACGGTCAACTCCAGTTCTCGGTCAGTGACACGGGAATAGGATTGCCAGCGGGGAAGATGGATCAGATTTTTTCTGCATTTTTTACCACCAAGCCGCAAGGCAGCGGCATGGGGTTAGCCATCAGCCGTTCAATTGTGGAGTCGCATGGCGGCCGGTTGTGGGCGACCGCCAATGCCGGGCGAGGTGCAACGTTTTATTTCACCTTGCCGACCGAGGTCACGGAGTCATCGCCCTTGGTTGCCTAAGGCACTTCTTCCTCTCCTCATATTCGGATCCTCAACCGGAGAGGATCAGAGATCGGGATATTGCAGTGGTCAAAAACTGCTAGCGTTCCGTAAGCTTTGATTTGAGCGTTTGGGTAAGCACTCGGTTCACTTCCGATGCTCTTTGGGCTTGCAGGTTCTCAATCGTGCCGAGGTAAAGTTCATGAACGAGTGGATTGGTCTCCTTCAGAATATGCTCCAGCGCATCAAGCTTGATTCTGTGCTCCACCAATAGATCAACGACCCTGCTTAATGTCTTGGTTGACTGCTGACCGGCGGCTTTGCTCATTTCTGTTCCCCTTCGATCTGGACTTTGGTTTTCGCGTTCGCATAAATGATCGTGAATCCGTGAATCTCAGGTTGCACCTGCCCACGATCGCGATGAAGCAGTGTGACGTCAGCTAACGGCACGTTGCTGGCGTGTCCAGAAACACTCGCGCAGAGTCTTCTTCAGTACCTTGCCGGAAGTGCTCTTGGGCAGTTCCGTTTCTGAGAACTCGACGCACCTGGGAAGCTTGTAATTTGCAAGGCTTCGTCGGCAGAAACCAATCAGATCGTCGGCGGTAAGAGTTGCCCCTGGCATCAAAACTACACAAGCCATTACGAGTTCACCCCATTGCGGATCGGGGACGCCAAAGACAGCTACTTCACGAACGGCGGGGTGTCCGTAGATCACGGCTTCCACTTCCCCGGAATAAACGTTCTCACCACCGGTAACAATCATGTCCTTTAGCCGGTCGAGGATGTAACAGTATCCCGCAGTGTCCTGTTGGCCGATATCTCCCGTGCGAAAGAATCCATCGCGAAACGCTTCAGCGGTTTCCTCAGGATTGTTCCAATAGCCACGCATGACATTGGCGCCTCGTGCGATCAGTTCGCCTGCCTGCCCTGGCTCGACTTGTTTCCCAGAGGTGTCTGTCACCAGAAGATCGACGCCAGGACAGGGTCGTCCGCAGGACATCAGCTTGTCTACAGTGTGCTCCTCATCCTGCAAGCCCGTGAGAAACCCTGTTTCGCTCAACCCATACACTTGAATCAATTTGACCTTCGGCACCAGTTCCCGGGTCCGATGTATAAGTTCTGGCGCCATGGGTGAGCCACCATAAGCCAGCACCTGCAGGCTGCTCAAGTCATACTTTCTCGCCTCCGGGAGTTGTGTGAGCAGATTGATCATCGTCGGCACGAGCACCGTGTGAGTCACGCGCTCCCGTGCAACCGTCTCGCAGAAAGTCTGGGGATTAAATTTCGGAATTGTGATTTGCCTCGCGCCGAATGCCGGGGCCGCGAACATGCTGGGAAAATCCGCGATGTGGAAGATCGGAGCGGCGTGCAGGTATGTCCCGCCTTCGGTATAGCGCATCCAGTAATTGAAATTGTGGACATCAGCAAGGATATTGGCATGCGTCACCATGACGCCTTTTGGCTGCCCCGTCGTGCCGCTTGTATAGATAAGGCCCAAGACGGCCTCCGGGTCGTAAAAGACCTTCGGAGCAAGGTCGCTGCGAATTGGAAGCGGTTCCTCGTCGATCACCCGTTGCCAGCTCAACTGTACTCCGGGGACAGCGAGGGAGGAATGGCGCACGATCCCGTGCGGACGCGCGTCCTCGAGAACCCGGTCAATCTCTTTGGTCGACAAGCGAGTGTTCAGCGGAACGGCGATCAGGCCGAGCATGCTGCATGCATGCATGAGTTCAATATAGTCGGGCCCATTAGGCAGCAATAGAGCCAGGCGGTCTCCCACTCCAAAACCGTGGCTGGTGAGCGTGCATGCGATGCCTTCAACGCGAGTGTGGAGTTCGCGAAAGGTCAAGGACCGGCCTTCACGAGCAAGCGCAGTTCGGCCGGGATAGAATCGGAATGCTCGGCCGAGAGAATGAACGTAGATCATCTTCGGTTCTCGTTTTCTGCGCTCCGTGTTTCCCCTTGAGGGAAACAGATCTAATCGGCTGCCGCGTCTGACCCGGCATGTGCGGTTTCTTCCGCTTTCGAGCGGGTCGTGAGCAATTCCAGCAGCATGGAGTCGCGCTCCCGTTCGAGTTCTGCAATCGAACGGCCGTTAGCTTCCTTCAATACTCCGTTGACGATGGTTTGCTTCACCTCGGGACTGAACTCAGTGATCGTGCCAAGATCTTTCCACCATACTGACAACGGCCCCGTGAACTGCTCCATGAAATGCTGAATTCCGCCCGGACCACCACCAAGATGGAACAGGAGATTTGGACCCATCAGGCCCCAACGCAGTCCAGGTCCCCAGCACACCGCGGCATCGGAATCAGCGACGTCCAGAACACCTTGTTCGATGAGGTACACGACTTCGCGGTACAGAGCAGCCTGAAGCCGGTTCGCGACATGGCCAACCACTTCCTTTCGCACGTGGATTGGCTTTTTGCCGATCGAGGTGTAGAAGGAGATGGCCCGCTCAACAGTTTCCGGCGAGGTTTTCGCGCCGGCGACAACCTCGACCAGCGGAACGATGTGAGGAGGATTAAAAGGATGGCCAATCACGCACCGCTCAGGATACTTGCAGGCCGATTGCATCACGCTCATCGTCAGACCGGATGAACTCGAAGCGATGATGGAATCCTTCGGCGCTGCCGCATCCATGTCGGCAAATAGCTTGACTTTGAAGTCCTTGCGTTCCGGTCCGTTTTCCTGAACCAGATCCGCGTCGGCAACGGCTTCCTTCATATCAGGAGTAAACCGCAAATGGTCGCGGGAGCCGTTGGGTGAAATTCCAAGCACCATCAAATCCTTCCACGCCGCATCGATGTATCGCCGCAGATTCGCTTCGGCATTCGGCGCCGGATCCGTGGCGACAACGTTAAGGCCACGCGCCAGGTAAAGAGCAGCCCAACTTGCGCCAATCACTCCCGTTCCAACAATCGCTATATTTCGAATCGATTCAGTTTTTGCCATGATGAGTCCTCTCCATTTTTGTTTTATGCGACTGCCCGATCATGCGACCGGTGCCGTTTGGTTTAATCGACTGAAGTCTGGTGGACGTTTCTCCAAGAACGCAGTAAGCGCTTCCTTGCACTCGGGAGAGCGGAGTCTCACCGCATACTCCTCATTCTCCGATCTCGCGGCTCGCTGCACCTGCTCACGAGTGGATTGCCTCATCAATCTCTTACAGGCCTGCAGAGCTTCAGGAGGCTTTTCCGTCAACTTTCGAGCGGTCTCAGTAGCCGCTGCGAGGAGTTGCTGGTCAGGTACGACCTGAGTCACCAGCCCGAGCTCCGCTGCGCGCTTGGCATCGAAAGCTTGTCCCAGCTGAATCAGCTCGGCTGCTCGCAGATAGCCGATGCGCGCGGGCAAAGAAAAGCTCGTTCCGAATTCCGGCACCAAGGCCAGATTGATGAACGGCATTCGGAACTTCGCGGTCTCGCTGGCATATACAAAATCGCAGTGCGTCAACATTGTGGTTCCGCCACCGATGGCGAAGCCATGCACCGCGGCGACGATCGGCTTACCGAAATCGATTAACGCGTCGATCAAACGCGATTGTGGACTGTCGCCTGGTCCCATTGGGGTTTTCAAGAAATCTTCCAAGTCGTTGCCCGCGCAGAACGAGTCTCCCGCTCCGTGCCAAAGCACCACCCGCACGCGGTCATCTTTTGCTGCACAGTTGAAAATATCCGCCAGGCTAATGTACATCGCGGACGTCATCGCATTTTTCTTGGATGGTCGGTTGAGTTTAATTTGCAGGATACTTCCAGAACACTCAGTAACAATATCGGACATTGATCAGCTCCAATCGATGTTCATTCCAAATGCCAAGCGGGCCGAACAATCTCGCACGCAAGAAGTCGATTTATTTCTCGATCTTTTTTCAGTCCGCCGCGACCGGTTTCTCTTGAACCGGTGGAATGGCACCGCTTGCACGAAGCCCATCGATATCGTCGGTGGTGAAGCCGAGCTCGCTGAGCACTTCGTGGTTATGCTCGCCGATTCGCGGCGCGCGTCTTGCAGGCACTTTAGAAACGCCGTGCACCTGAATAGGACTGCTGATGGTCGAAGTCAGGCCCTCGCCAGCTCCTACCAGCGGAACGACGATGCCATTTGCTCGCAATTGTGGGTCATTCACCACTTCCTGCGGCTCACGCACGGCGCCGAAGGGGACGTGAACGCCGTTGAAGACCTCATACCAGTGCGACATTGGCTGCGAAGCAAAGAGCTCATCGAGCAATGCCGTCAGTTGCGGCCGGTTTTGCGCGACGTTGGCAGGATCCGAGAACCGCGGATCCGTCAGGATATCCTCACGACCCATTGCTTTCAGAACCGCCGGTACCTTGTCCGGAGTCGCTACAAGAACGAACCAGGTGCCTTCGGAAGAGCGATACGTATTCAAAGCTGCATTTGCGGGATGGGTTCGGTCGTGCAGCCCATAGAAACTCGCACCGCATAGAGCGGCTTGAATAAAGACGCTGGCCGACCAGACGCCCGCAGCGAGCAGCGAAGTTGTGACGTAGGAGCCTTTGCCGGTGCGTTCGCGACGATAAAGCGCGGTCGCAATCGCGGCATAAATGCAGACCCCAGTTGCATTGTCACCGCTACCTGACACTGGCCACGTCGGCGGCTCACCGGCATCGCGCGTCATAAATAACAAGCCGCTTCGCGCCCAGAAGGCCGTGAGGTCGAATCCCGGAAGATTTGCGTCCGGACCGTTCTCGCCGAAGCCGGTGAGATCGGCATAGATCAGGCGCGGATTCGACCGCGCGACATCGTCATATTCGAGCTTCAATTTCTTGCGCGCGGGATGCGGCGTGTTAACGATGAACACATCGGCCCACTTCGCTAACCGTTCGAGAACCTGCTGCGCGCTGGCAGCCTTCAGATTGAGCGCAACGCCACGCTTGTTTCGGTTCGCCAATTGGAAGGGATACGGGACTTCTGAATGCGGCTGGGGCGGGATCTTCTGCCCGATTCTCCACATCTCTCCCTCAAGCGGCTCGACTTTGACGACATCGGCGCCGAAATCGGACAAGATTGTCGCAGCGCCCGGCCCGGCAATGAAGCTCGACAGGTCCACGACCTTCAATCCAGAAAATATGTTGCCTTCTGTCATTTGCATCTCCTTCTTCACGATTGCTACTTACGGCAGCGAGTCATTTGAAACCTCGAGTTGGCGCCTAAAGTCTTACCTTCCCTGAAACTTCGGTGTGCGTTTCTCGAGGAACGCCGACGTACCTTCTTTCTTGTCGTCGGTCGACGCGCAGACTGCGAAAAGCGAGGCTTCGATGAGCAGGCCTTCGGCCACGCCCGCCTCCAGCCCTTTGTTGACCGCCTCAAGCGCGTACTTCACGCCAAGAGGTGCGTTCGCAATGATCTTCTTCAACACAGTCTCGGCACGCTCGATCACGTGCGCGTCCGGCGCCAGTTCGTCCACTAGGCCAATGCGATAAGCCTCTGCTGCATCGATGATGTCGCCGGAGAGGATGAGCTTGAGCGCTCGGCCTCTTCCGACCAGACGAGGCATGCGCTGCGTGCCTCCATAGCCTGGCATGACTCCAAGCTTTACTTCGGGTTGGCCGAATTTCGAGCTCTCGGCAGCGACCCTGATCGTGCACGCCATCGCCAACTCGCACCCACCACCCAAGGCAAAGCCGTTCACTGCGGCGATGACCGGCTTGCCAAGGTTCTCGATGAGGTCGGTCAATGCCTGTCCCCGACGAGTCGCTTCTTCTGCTTCTACAGCTGTGTTGTTGGCGATCTCCGCGATATCGGCGCCTGCGGCAAACGCCTTTTCGCCGGCGCCCGTGAGGATGACTCCATGGACGGCTGAATCGTCACGCGCGTCCTCGAAGGCTGCCCGCAGCTCGTGGATCGTCGCCTTGTTGAGCGCGTTCATCACCTTGGGCCGGTTCAGCGTCACATACGCAACAGGCCCTTTCTTGTCGTAGGAGACGTTCTCGAGTTTTAGAGCAGAAGCTAGCGAGCCCATTTTCTTCTCCTTATTAATCGTTACGGTCTATAGTGCGTCCGTTCTTACGCGGCAGGAATTTCGGCGTAGACGATGCCGGTCAGATTCCCTTCCGCGGCGAGCACCGTCTTCTTGTTTGACCCGTCGAGATTCGCGCTATAAACGGATCCACCCAAGTCGGTCAGAAACATCCGGCCGCCTTTCAGGTCCAAGGCGATGCCGATTCCTTCCATTAAATGGTCGAAAATGATCACAGGCTCTTTCTTGCCATTTCCCTGAGCCGGGTCCATGGGCGCCCGATTCACCGTGTTGCCGCGCGGTGGATCGCCGCGGTCCGTCCAGTAGATCGCTCGGTTGGCAAGGTCGAGTTCGAGGTCGATAGGTTCGGGCAGGCCCGCGTAGAGAAGTTCGATGTCCTTGCGATTGGCGGGACTTTGACCCTCGGGAATTTCAAGATTGGCGCGAAAGATACGTCCCTCGCCGGCATTGTCCGAGCCTTTCTGAGTCCAATAAAGTTTGCCGGCTTCGACGTCGAGCGCGATTCCCACGCACCATTTCTTTATGTCCTTCCCAGGACGGGCGTCGCCTTCGCTCGTATCGATCAGCGTTTCGACCTTGGAGCCATCCAGATTGGCACGCATGACCCGCATCCCTTCACGATCGCACCAGTAGAGCTTCCGGTTCTCCTGATCGAGTTGTAGTTGCTTGGGAGTGAAGGTTCCGCCCGGAGGAACAATGTGGGTAAGATTTTTTCCGTCAAAATCTGCCCGCTCGATGGAGCCATCATTGGCGGTGGGATTGCCCATGTTGGTCCAATAGAGGTGCTTAGCTTCGAGGTCCACAACGATGCCGTCGGGGAGCCGACGTCCCTCGCTCACGATGACTTTCACATCCGAGCCGTCAGGATTCGCGGAAAACACTTCGCCGCTGCTTGCACTGAGAAAAAACAGGCGGGCGGTAGCAGCCTCTGCCTTGTTCTTCTTGATCTCCGATTTAGAAGATTTAACAGCCATGATTTCCTTCGCTCCTTTATTACTTCATTATTTTTGGCACACACGTTGGATAAGAAACCGCAGTTCGCTTCGATTCCGCTACACGAAGGCGCTAAAACCGGTTATGGCCTTCCCGAGAATCAGGTTCTGTATCTGGAAGGTGCCTTCGTAGGAATAGAGCGCTTCTGCATCGGCGAAGAAACGGCCTACGTTGTAGTCGGCGGCGATGCCATTACCGCCCAAAAGCTCTCGCGCCCACGCGACCGTCTCGCGGCACTTGGCTGTGGTGAACGCTTTGGCAAGCGAGGCATGTGCATCGGTCATCTTCCCTTCCGCCTGCAACTGGGTCATGCGAACGAGCAGGCACTGCGAAGCCGTGATGTTGGCGAGCATCCTGGCGAGGAGATCCTGCACCATCTGGAATGAGGCGATGGGTTTTCCGAACTGAAGTCGTTCCTGACAATACTTAAGTGCGTTCTCGTAGGCGCCCATGGCGCATCCAGTCGCCTCCCAGCCAACCATGAAGCGCGTCATCTTCAGAACGCGGGCCGTGTCGCGGAACGACTTATCCTGTTGCAAACGGTTCGCTTCAGGTATTCGGCAGTTTTCCAGCGTGATCAGCCCGTTCTGGACCACTTTGAGGGCGATTTTGTTCTGAATTTTTTCGACTTTGAAGCCAGGCGTCGTCTTGTTCTCGACGATGAACGCTTTGACCTGATTGTCCGCTACGTCGCGTGCCCAAATGATGGAAATATCACACCAGGGAGAGTTGCCGATCCACTTCTTCTGACCATTGAGGATCCAGGTGTCTCCATCCCGCGTGGCAGTCGTCAACATCCCGCCCGAGGTTCCTGATCCAACTAGCGGTTCCGTCAAGCCGAAGCAACCGATTTTTTCCCAGCGAGCCATCGGGGGGAGCCATTTCTGTTTTTGCTCCTCCGACCCGCCCAGGTAGATCGAACCCATCGCCAAACCGTTGTGCACACCGAAAAACGTCGCGATCGACGAGTCGAAGCGGGCCATCTCCATGGCGATCAAACCGAATAGCTGGGCACTTCCGCCTCTGCAGCCATATCCCTGCATGCCGGCGCCGCCAATGTTGAGTTCTTTCAGCGCGGGCAAGATTTCGAATGGGAAAGCATCTTCGACCCAGTACTTGGTGATGATGGGCGCAATTTTGGTCTCCATGAAAGTGCGCACCTGTTTCACAACCGCCAACTCCTCCGCTGGCAGTGTTGCGAGAAGTTCATAGAAGTCGCTATTGGGTGCGGGTAACGGTGCTGGCTTTCTGTCTTTTGCTGGGCTTGCCATTAATACCTCTTTCTTACTGTTTTTGTCCCGTGCTTGTGACACTTCACTTGAAGCAAGCGAGCCGCCAAACGCGGCCGGGAATTAACTGCTGAAAAGAAGAGAGTTGCAGTTTGAAGGGAGGCGTTGATCAATAGATCGGTGTCATGAACAGATCAGTGTCAATTGTGGTGACACAGATCGGATCGACTCGCCATGAAGAAGCCAAGTATCGCTGGCTTGCCTGTATCCGTAGTGCGGTTGGTTTGGCGATTTGGTTGCTGCTTTTCTATAGGAAGGGAGTCGAAGTTGTGACCAGTGCAGAGGTGGACAGTCCACCAGTTCTTGATTCCGAGGTCTCGGAAACAATTATTTCGTTACGAGAGCGTTTTGAGGCAGTGCGTCGCGGCGAAATTCATCGCGTGCGCGGACGCCTGGGGAATCTGAGCCCTGACCTACTTGACTTTATGCTTATCTGGCACTATTATTAGTGTCATATGAAAACACCCCCCGAACCCGATCTGCAACTGCGCGGCCAGCTCATCCGCAGCCTCGGGGCTCTCCGCGAAATGCTGCCCGGCTCCTTGGTCGAACGCACTCGGGCCTGTGGCCGGCCCAACTGTCATTGCGCCGACGGCAAACGTCTCCATTCGCAATTTCAGATCTCGGTGCTGATCGACGGCAAGTCCAAAGCTCTCAACATTCCGGCAGAACTGGTGGACAAGGCGCCAAAAAATCGAGATGCGCCGCCGCTTTGAGGCTGCCGCCGACACCATCTGCAAAGTCAACCTGAAGCGGTTTCTCAAAGAAAAGCAAAGTCGCCAACAGTGACCCGGCACCGGTTCGAGGCCTATCTCGACAAGGTGTTCGGCTTCTCGAATTTGGTGAGCGCTCTGCCCGAAGGACGGCAGTTTCCCCAGCACGCGTGGAAAAAAGTGTTTGACGCAGTCTTGTTGGGAGCGGCGATGCAGATTCCCAGCCTGCTGCAAATCGAGGCCGAATGTCACCATGGGGCGCTGGCCAAACGCATCGGACCGATCAGCGATGACACCCTCGGCTACACCCTAGAAAGACAATCTCCCGAACCCGTGTTCGCGCTCGGTTGTGAAATTGCTCGCCGCCTGAAACGCAACGGCGTCCTGCACTCCGATTGGTCCCGCGGGTTGGTAGTGGGAGCGGTCGATGGCATTGAAATCTGCAGTTCGTTTGCCCGCTGTTGCCAGGCTTGTATGGAGCGAGAGGTTCAGCACAAGGTGAACGGCGAGATGCAAACCGAGATTCAGTATTATCACCGTATCGTCGTCGTGGTCTTGGTCAGCACCGATTTCCCCATTCCCTTAGTAGGGGTCCGCTTTCAGAAGAACGGCGAAACCGAGGTGGCCTGCGCCCTGGCTCTGCTCGAAGATCTGGTCCGGCAGTTGGGCCGCCGCTTCCTGGATGCGCTGGTGGGGGACGCTCTGTATCTGCAAGCCCCCTTGGTTAAGGAAGTGGAACGTCTGGGTCTGGTCTGGGCCTTCCCCTTGAAAGAGAACCAGCCCGACTTATTGCGCGAGGCGGAGCGTCTCACCCAGGAATCTCCCACCGGCGTTCAGGAGGAACCGGACCTGGAGATTCGACACTGGCACTTGCGGGAGGTCGATGGGCCGGTCGCCGATCGCCAAATACGGGTCGTCAAAACGGTTCGCATCGAACCGCAGCGTCGGGTCACGGTCAGCGCAAAAGACGCTGTTCGCCTGAAAGGCAAGACGGCGAGGTCGCAACCGAGCACCAACTTCTACCCCACCAATTTCGAACTGGGCTCGATCTCGCCCCTGTTCATTCATCAGTTCAGTCGCAGCCGTTGGCGAATCGATACCGAAGTCTTTCAAACCATCACCACTGACTGTCACCTCAAACACCCCGCGGTCCACCAAACCACCGCCCTGGTGGTGCTGACCATGATCCGGTTTCTGGCCTATACCCTGTCCCTGGTCTTCTACCACCGCCAAGTCCGCAGCCATGCCCGCCGAAAATGCGATACCTTTCATGAGCTGGCTAAGCGCTTCGCCTACTGGTTCCTCGCGGTTTCGCCCAACACCAGTTGATCGAGCCGCCGTGCCTGGCCTGGGTCGTGTCCGGCAATCTTTCCGGGTGTCCGTCTCGACGCCCTGACGCTGTATTCCTTCCGACTCTAAAAATCAAGCGCTTTCTCCACCCGCGAGCAGTCCAACTCGCTCCAGCTTCCTTGCCTGCCACCAACCCGAGTCAAATCAGTGGCCTACTCGATGGGAAAATGGCGCTTTACGGAATCGCTGGAGCCCTGACCAAGAAGACGTTGTGGAATCGCTTAGTCTTGGCATCATAGATAAGGTGCTCCAGGCGCCAGTGGCAATGTTATTGAATGCTGCTCCAGCCAATCAGTCTGCCTCTATCGTCGAAACGGTACGCAGGATTTTCAATCTTACCTGAACCAGAAAAGACGTAGGTAAAAGTGTTACGCGTAGTCTCAATCTTCAGGCGCTTGTATCGATTAGGAGCAAGAGCGTGCGCCAATCTTTTCGGAGGCAGAACAGCCACCATCGAAGTGTGCGGTTTTGCTCTACCTCACGGTTGCGCGCTTCACAGGAGCAAAGGCAATCGTGTGAGCTCCTGCGACATCGATTTTGGGCTCTTGCGATGTGTTCATAGCGATCGCCAGTACGGATCGATTTTTGGTGATCGCCCGACGCCGCGGGCGCCGAGAATTGCCTGTGTCATTGGGGCAGTCATGCGATTTGTCTCATCTGACACGGTCGATCGAACTTGAATTGCCTTCACGTCTTCTTCTCCTTATGTGAAATCAGAAAGTGGAATCAGATCGGATTCGCCTTATGCGGCGGGGAGGTTCGGAACAAAAATCAACTTTCTGTTCACGAACTCTTCAATGCCAAGGCTGGAGAGCTCCTTTCCATACCCAGAGCGCTTAATGCCTCCAAAAGGCAGCTCCGGAAGGCTGATATCGGGGTAGTTGATAAAGACCATCCCTGTCTCGATCCGACTCGCCACTCGCTTGCCTCTTTCGATATCTGATGTGTATACAGATCCGCCGAGACCGAATGGAGAATCGTTGGCGATCGCAATGGCTTCTTCCTCATCCTCGGCTGGAAAAATAAGAGCGACGGGGCCAAAGAACTCCTGCTTGTAGGCTGGGTTGTCCGGAGTTATGTTCGTCAAAATCGTCGGCTCCAGGAAGGCTCCGACTTCGCCGGCACGGCGACCACCAAGGGCTATCTGCGCCCCGTAACTCGTGGCCTCCTGAATCTGTCGCAGGATGAGCTGCAGAGCTGCATCGGAAGAGAGTGGCCCCAAGGTTACCGTTTCATCGAGCGGATCTCCTAGCTTCAGTTTCTTGGCTGCAGCGATGAATCGGGAAAGGAATTTGTCGAGCATCGGTTTGACTACGATGAATCTTTTTGCGCCGATGCACGTCTGCCCATTGTTGCCGAACCGGCCCAGGATCGCCATGTCTACGGTATGGTCAAGATCAGCATCGTCCAAAACAACGAATGCATCACTGCCGCCGAGTTCCATGGTCGATTTCTTCAGGTTCTTCCCCGCGCGTGATGCCAGTGCCTCTCCCGCCCGCTCCGATCCGGTGAGAGCGATACCCTTCACTCGCGGGTCGTCGATCAGAGCTCCTGATTGATCATTGCTCAGGAATAGATTTGTATACACACCTTCGGGTACGCCGGCCTCCCGAAGAACGCGTTCAAAGGCCAACGCACATTGGGGGACGCCAGGCGCGTGTTTGAGGAGCATCACATTGCCAGACATCAAATGAGGACCGACAAACCGTGCCAACTGATAGTAAGGATAGTTCCAAGGCTGAATACTAAGAAGGACACCTAACGGTGAATACTCAAGACGGCCATCCCCCATCGCGGAGTTGAGCTTCTTCGGCGCGAGGAAGGATTCGGCATTATCCGCGAAGTATTGCAGGATCGAAGCGCTCAGCTCCACTTCGCCTCGGCTCTCGGCGATTCTCTTTCCCATTTCCAATGTGGCAAGACGAGCTAATTCTTCCTTCTTTTCAAGAAGTATCTGGGCGGACCTTCGAATAATCTCCGAGCGCTCGCTGATTGGACGCGATCCCCAGCTTCGAAATGCCTTGTCCGCGGTGGCCAAGGCATCCCACATCTGCTCGTCGGTATGTTGAGTAAAGTCTTTCAGCACTTCCCCGGTTGCCGGATTCACGCTGCGGTACGACATCGTCGGCTCCTTTGCACTTCTGAATTTACTGTCGAGTACTACGCCGCCGATGTGCTCTGCGGCCGTGGTGATAGCGTTTCGACCGAGGAGAGTGCAAGACTCATGCCACTCTTTAGGCCCGTTGCTTGCGCTGATAAACGATCGAGATCGGGAATTCACGAAGAGATTTCTCGGAATTGGATGATCAGCCTGCAGTAGAAACCGTGACATGTCAATAACGCGTCAAATTCCTCGGTCACAAGCAATCGCCTTTCATCACATGTGATTCATACTTCCCACACCTGTTTCTGCGCCGCGTCACGCGCATCTTCGCACCGTCACTGACAACTGCAGTAGCTTGCCAGCCTGACCTCTGGCGCGATGATCTTGAACCTGTTAGTTGCACGCGCCTTTGGCAGGCCGATTGCAAATGAGCAAAACTGCAGATATTTCAGGTCTCGCAATGAAAAGGAGTCATACGATGGGAGAAACGAAAAAGGAAAATGCAGAACCTTCGACTGCGAAAGCAACCAGTGTGGTTGACTATATCGTCCAGCGACTTGCTGATGAGGGTATCACGGACTGTTTCGGTGTACCGGGAGACTATGCATTCCCGGTCTGTGACGCAGTCGATCGCAACCCAACTATCAGATGGGTCGGCTGTTCAAACGAATTGAATGCGTCCTACGCTGCCGATGGCTATGCACGCGTTCGGGGCGCGGCAATGCTGTCTACGACCTATGCGGTGGGCGAGTTATCAGCGATCAACGGAGTCATGGGCGCGAAAGCCGAGCGCTCACTTGTCTACCATGTCGTAGGCATGCCGTCCTACCAGAACCAGCGCGTGCGCAAGATACTGCATCACACTTTTGGAGACGGAGTTTTTGGGAACTTCGTCAACATTTCCGCTCAAGCCGCCTGTTGCCACGCCGTGATCGACCCCGATAACTGCATGATTGAAATGGAACGTGTGATCTCAGAGGCGCGTCGCAATAATCAACCTGCATACATCATCGTTCCAGGGGACTATGCGCTGGCACCGGTCACGCCGACCGAGGTGCGGCCTGTGACGCTCAGGTCGAACGCAGCGTCCCTCGAAAAAGCCGTCGCTGCCATAGCTGAACGGGTAAGAGGCGCAAAATCCATTGTCGCCTTCCCGGCGTTCACGCTGGCGCGTCTCCGCTTACAGAAGGAGGCCCAACAGGCGATCGAGGCGCTGGGCTGCCCGTTCGCTACCACGACGATGGAAAAGTGCATCATCGACGAAAGCCACCCGCAATTTGCCGGGTTGTATGCGGGAGCGGTGTCCGCAGAGACGACGCGGCACATTGTCGAGGACGCGGAATTGGTGCTTGATCTCGGCGGGATCAGCCTCAACGACGAAACCACCGCGGGCTTTTCTGGGCGACTTGATTCCGCGCGGTTCGTCTCGATCGGACTAAATGATGTTCGTATCGGACAACAGGTATTCGGGAATGTTCGACTCGCCGATGTGCTCGCTGCGCTCGCAAAATTTAAATCGCCCGCGCTTCCCTACAGAAGGACACCAGAACAAGCTCAACGCGTAGATGGGAAACCAGCTGACCAGATCACGATGGATCCACTCTATTCGCGCTACGCGGCGTTTATCCGACCGGGCGATAACGTTGTTCTGGAAAGCGGGAGTTCGAGCTTAGGGCTTCCGCCAATGACGCTCGCCGATGATGTGCGAGTGCACATACAAATGTTATGGGGGTCGATTGGATGGGCCACGGGAGCCGCCTTCGGGATAGCGCTCGCCGATCCCAACCGGAGAACGATCCTCATCACGGGTGAAGGCTCTCACCAATTAACCGCCAACGAGATCGGGAATATGGGGCGCTACGGTGCCAATCCGATCATCCTTGTTCTCAACAACGACGGCTATATGGTGGAGCGGGCGCTGGAACCATACCCTGACTGGTCCTACAACGATCTGGCGAAATGGCGCTATGCAGATTTGCCGCGGGCGTTGGGATGTGCTGACTGGATAACAGCACGCGTTGAGACGATTGGCGAGCTCGACGCCGCAATGAAAGCGGCCCGCGAGAGTCGATCGGGCGCCTACATCGAGGTCATCGGGGGGCGAATGGATATGCCCAAAGCTCTCGCCTTCGCGCATACCCGCATTAAGGAATTGTACGGATCTGATGCGGCTTAACCAAGACAGCCTTTGATCGCACCCGTAGATTAACGCCTCTCCCCGCTGGGCTGGCAAGCTAGCCGCCGGCCCAGTGAATTTGAACAAGGATAAGAAAAGTGACAATGGAGCGAAACACCGCGAATTTTACGTCTGTCGTCGCACTCGTCCTGTCGGCTTTGCCTTCCATCCAGCGTGCGAATGTGCAGTCTTCGACTACGACCGGTGAGTCCGGAGTCTTTCACTCCCCCTCGCTCTCAAGCCAGGTCGCATGTGCGATCGCGCTCTGCCTCGCACTAGCAGGGATCATTGCTGTTCCCACATCGTGTCATGCGCAGTCGCCAACTTCCGCTACGTCCGAGAACGCTCTGAAGCCCGATGTGCATGCGGCTGAGAACCAGATCGCCAGCCCAACTTATGAAAATGATCCGACCGAAGAAACAATCACGTCTCCCCGTGCGACTGCAGCTGACCTTTGGGGCCCAGTTCCAACGAAAAAAGCTTCTTTGGCTAATTTGGCACCCGTCTTCCTGCCATTCCTGAACAATGGACCCGTGTTCGGGATGCCCGGAACCGAAGCAGGAGATTTTCTCCATCGCACTCAATTGAGCGGTGATTGGGGCGGGCTTCGAACAGATCTGGCCCGTCATGGATTTTTCTTTGACCTTTATTCTACAAGTGCCTACCAAGACGTTGCGTCAGGTGGTCTCAAAACCGGCAGCACCTCCATACAAAACACCCAGCTTTCGATCAACGTGGACACCGGGCGCGCCGGACTCTGGCCGGGCGGCGTATTGCACTTCTCCTTGGAATCGAGATATGGAAGCTCTTCGCCGCAAAACACTTTTACCGTGGGCTCCAGTGTGCCCCAGTACACCGGGCTGGCCTATCCGGGTCCCTTCTTCGTCCACGATGTCCTTCCCACGGAATATTTCCTACTTCAGTCGCTGACGCCCAAATTCGCCGTCATCTTAGGCAAGGCCAACGTGCTCACTCACGCCGATCAAACCTTTTTTGGCAACGACTACAAGTACTACTTCGCCAACCTGAACTTCAACAAGAATCCGATGGCGCTAAATTTCTATAACACCTATTCGCTGGCAGCGATTGGCATCTGGACGCCTTCACAACGGGTAACCGTTGTTGGCGGCGTGTACGATCCCAATACCGAGGCGAATAATCTTGCCACGAAGGCCTTCGATCGGGTCAACCTTTACGGCATCACGATCTTTTCCTATAAAATCGGCAACCTGCCCGGCCAATCCTGGGCGCAATATAACTGGACGAACAAGCCGAAGATCGATTTGACGTCACCATTTGGGCAGTTGTCGCCGTCCGACGTGCCGCAGGCTGTCGGGGTTTTGTTGGGGACGCCTTCAGCGCAGACTCTGCCCATCAACTATAAGGGCACGAGTTGGGTCACGGTCGGAAACTTTGCGCAGTATCTCTTTGTGAAAGATCACCCCGGGGCGGTCGCGGGGAAACTCGGGAGCGGCCAGCCGCTCAGAGGAATTGGTCTCTTCGGTCGCATCGGATATGCCCCGGAGGAAACCAACCCGATCACGCGTGATGGGAGCGTAGCGGTGTTTGCCAATGGCCTTTCTGACGACAGGCCCAATGACAGTTTTGGATTGGGAATCTATCACAATGGAATCAGTCAGCCATTGAAAAATGACATCGCGGGTCTTACTGGAGCCACAGCCAATGTGAAAAACGAGAATGGGCTCGAGGTCTTCTACGATGTCGCTCTCACTCCGGCAATCAGGCTGATTCCAAGTTATCAGCACATCTGGAACCCGCTCACCGCTGAAGTGGCGAAGAATGAACGCAGCGCGGATGTATTTCTTCTTCGCTTGAGTTTGACATGGTGAGGCCGGCCTGGCATCTTGCTTCCTTTTGAGCAAATGGAATTCTTGGAAAGGGACAATGCCTCATATTGGGCCGCAACAGTGGAGAGTGGAGTACTCATGGGAACAACAATATGGCAAACCTTGCAGTGACAATACCGTCGTCCATTGAAGTTGCGGCGCGACAACTTTCAACGCAACGCAACACTTCGCTGGACAACCTGGTGGACGCGGCGCTGAGGGGATACATGGTCTCTTCACCGCGCCGCATGTACCAGATTTCAACTTCAACCGCTCTGGTTGAAGGTGTCTATGCCGGCTCCGTCCCTTCTTCGACTCTTCTGGAAAATGGTGACTTTGGCCTCGGCACTTTTGAAGGGCTCGATGGCGAGATGGTCATTCTCGACGGCGAAATATATCAAGCTACAGGAAGCGTACGGCGCCGCTCGGACGACTTTCTTGTCCCCTTCGCCTCTGTAACGCACTTTCACGAAGACGTAGCCTTTCAAATAGATGAGGTCGAATGTTTGAAAGAGATTGAACTGGCATGCGACCCACATCGAATTTCGGAGAATCTCTTCTACGCCATACGTGTGGATGGCGTTTTTGACAGGGTGCGTGCACGTGCAGTGCACTCGGTTCCCCAAGGATCTCGGCTTCTCGATGCTGCGAAAACGGAACTGGAGTTCGACTTTCACAATGTCGAGGGCACCCTAGTCTGCCTGTGGTCTCCGAAGTACTCGAGTTCCTTCAGCGTGCCGGGATACCACTTTCACTTCATTTCGAAAGACCGCACAAAGGGCGGCCACGTCCTGGACTGCTCTGCGCAGCAACTTCGCGCACGCATACAAATCCTGTCCGAGTACGACATTCGCCTGCCGGAGGCGGGGTCGTTCCTTACAACCGATCTCAGCAGAGACCCAGCCTCCGACCTTGCAAAGGCGGAGTAAGTCAAACGAAAAGGATCAAGAATTGGCTACGGCACAACAAATCGCAAATCCACCAGCAAACCTTTCTCCTGAGACTGAGACAAAGACCGGGGCTGACATAGTGGTAGAGACGCTGGAGGCCCACGGCGTGAAGCAGGTGTTTGGCGTTCCAGGAGCAAAGATAGACAAAGTTTTCGACAGGCTTCGAGACTCCAGCATAAAAACTGTAGTCTGCCGCCATGAGCAGAACGCTGCGTTTATCGCCGGTGGAATCGGGCGGATGACCGGGAAGCCAGGGGTTGCAATTGTCACCTCAGGCCCAGGGGTCTCGAATCTCACTACCGGCCTAGCCACCGCGAATACGGAGGGTGACCCCGTCGTTGCTCTGGGAGGCGCCGCGGCTGTTGCCGACCGCCTGAGGTCTCATCATCAAACGCTGGATTCGGTGGGCGTCTGCCGGCCGGTAACCAAGTACGCGGCAGAGATTGATTCTCCTGCGGCTACGGCAGAAGTGCTGTCCGCTGCGTTTCGGGCAGCCGAAGCTGACCGTCCCGGCGCGGCGTTTGTGAGCCTTCCGATGGACATCATGACCGCTGAGGCGCAATGCAAGCCCATCCCGCTCTCGACATTCGTCGCTCAGGGCCCCGCGGCCAAGGCATCTATTAGTGAAGCGGCTCGTCTCATCAATTCCGCGAAATCCCCAGTGATTTTTCTGGGATTGATGGCAAGCAAGCCGATATCTGCCGAGGCGATTCGTGATCTGCTGAGAACCACCGCGCTGCCAGTTGTTGGAACATTCCAAGCCGCTGGCGCAGTTTCCCAGGAGCACTTTCCCCGCTTCGGCGGTCGCGTTGGGCAACTTGCCAATCAGCCGGCGGATGCTTTGTTGGATTCAGCTGACGTTGTTATTACCATTGGCTATGTCGCCGTTGAGTATTGGCCGGCCTTATGGAATAAGGGCAACAAAAGGCCGGTCATCCACATTGACGCAACACCCGCCGACATCGAGAATGACTATTCTCCGGCTGTCGAGCTGATTGGGAATATTGAAGAGACACTCGACGCGCTGTCGCCGCTCCTCCATCGTCCACGACTTGCTGCCGAATCTGCCGAATTGCTGCAGTTGATCGCTCAGGATCGAAAACGGCTGATGGCTGAGGCGGCGACAAAGTCTGGCATCCCGATTCATCCATTACGACTGATCAGCGAGCTGCAGAAAGTACTGACGCCGGATGTAACTGTGTGCTCGGACATGGGAAGCTTCAGCATGTATTTGTGCCGCTATCTCTTTAGCTTTCGCGCACGCCAGTTTCTAATCTCCAACGGTCAGCAGACGCTCGGTGTGGCCCTGCCCTGGGCCATCGCAGCCACCATCGTCCGTCCGCACGAGAGGGCGCTCTCCATCTCAGGCGATGGTGGGTTCTTATTCTCCGCAAATGAGCTGGAGACAGCAGTTCGTCTGAATTCCCATCTGGTTCACATGATCTGGATCGATGGCCACTACGACATGGTGGGCACACAAGAACGAATTAAGTACAACCGCACGTCGGGAGTCGATTTTGGTCCGGTGGATTACGTCAAGTACGCCGAAGCCTTCGGCGCTACCGGCCTGCGAATTCAGCGGCCCGATGAGATTGCACCAACCCTGCGCAAGGCCTTCGATACGCCGGGCCCGGTGCTCGTTGGAGTACACGTCGACTATCGAGACAATGCCAGGCTGTTTGAAGACGTCCACGCGGGGGGCGTCCTGTAACTGCTAGTTCATAGTGATTAACCGTCACAATTGGGTACCAGCCTTGTTATCTGCTGCGCAAAGAGGATCATATGCTGAAAGAATCTCCAACTTTTTCGACAATTCAGACGCCTTCCTCCTACCCGGCGTCGCGCAAGCGTCATCTGCAAGGCAGCCGTCCGGACGTTCGCGTGCCGTATCGAGAGATCGCTCTCTGAGATACACGCCATGGCGATCACGCCGAAGCGAACCCTCCCGTGCTGGTTTACGACACCTCTGGCCCTTACACAGACCCAGACCCCGAGACTGCCATTCGCTTGACTCGGGGTCTGCCCGCCCTGCGGAGTGATTGGATCAGGGAGCGCGAGGACACCGAGACTCTCACGGGGCGTAGTTCCGAGTATGCTCGTGGACGCGAGAAAGATCTGCTGACGTTCCACTTGCGCTTTCCTTCTCCGCCTATTTCTCGGCGCGCGCGAAGCAGTGAAAACCTCAGCCAGATGCATTATGCGCGCAAGGGGATTATCACGCAGGAAATGGAATTTGTGGCCCTGCGTGAATCGATGCTACTGGAGCAATTGTTGGAGGATCCCTCCTACGCGTCGCGCTTGCGTCAGCATCCGGGTCAACCTTTAGGTGCGCAGCTTCCCAAACAGGCCACTCCTGAGTTTGTGCGCTCTGAAGTGGCCGCCCGGCGTACGATCATCCCAGCAAGCATAAATCACCCTGAACTGGAACCGATGGTCATTGGGCGAAATTTCAAAGTGAAAATCAACGCCAACATCGGCAACTCCGCGGTCACGTCTTCGCCAGCGGAGGAAGTAGACAAGATGATTTAGGCAACTTATTGGGGCGCGGATACGATCATGGATCTCTCAACCGGAGAACACATTCACGAGCTCCGAGAGTGGATCCTTCGCAACTCGCCCGTGCCCATTGGCACCGTTCCCATCTATCAAGCACTTGAAAAAGTGGGGGGGCGCGCCGAAGAACTCACCTGGGAATTGATGCGCGACACGCTCATTGAGCAGGCTGAGCGGGGTGTCGACTATTTCACTCTGCACGCCGGCGTTCGATTGCCATGGATTCCACTGACGGTAAACCGACTAACGGGAATCGTTTCTCGCGGCGGTTCGATTATGGCCAAGTGGTGTCTTGCTCACCACCGGGAGAACTTCCTGTACGAATTTCGATGAAATCTGCGAAATCATGAAGGCTTACGACGTGACTTTCAGCTTGGGCGATGGTCTTCGCCCCGGCTCGATTTATGACGCCAACGATGAAGCGCAGTTCGCCGAATTGCGGACGCTGGGAGAGTTGACAGCACGTGCTTGGAAACATGACATACAAGTAATGATCGAAGGACCTGGCCACATACCGATGCAGCACATCCAGGAGAATACGGACGAAGAGTTTCGGCACTGTTTTGAGGCTCCCTTCTATACCCTGGGGCCGCTCGTCACCGACATCGCCCCCGGCTACGATCACATCACCAGCGCGATCGGTGCTGCCCAGATTGGATGGTACGGGACAGCGATGCTCTGCTATGTCACTCCCAAAGAGCACCTCGGTCTTCCCAATAAAGAGGATGTTCGTACTGGCATCATCAGTTACAAAATTGCTGCGCATGCGGCCGATTTGGCCAAGGGTTGGCCTGGGGCGCAACTTCGAGACAACGCGTTGTCGAAGGCTCGTTTCGAGTTCCGCTGGGATGATCAGTTTAATCTGAGTCTCGACCCGAAGCGCGCCCGCGAATATCACGATGAAACCTTACCTCACGAAGGGGCAAAGACCGCACACTTCTGCTCCATGTGTGGGCCAAAATTCTGCTCGATGAAAATCACGGAAGAGATTCGCGCCGCTTACGGGTCAGACGAGCAGAAAGGAATGACGGAGAAGGCTCGCGAATTTGTCGCTAGTGGCGGTGAGGTTTATCGGTGACGCAACCCGACATTGCTATCGTTGGCGGCGGCTTGCTAGGCCGGCTTCTGGCTTGGCGCGCTTCCACTGTTGGCCTGCGTGTTGCTCTCTACGATGCTGCCACCCAAGCCGGCGAAGACTCCGCCGCCTGGGCCGCGGCTGGGATGATTACTCCTTCGGCAGAGGCCGTTGACGCCGACCCGGAAATCGTGGCGATGGGGCGGCGCAGCCTTAGCCTGTGGCCGCAATGGCTCGCCGAATTACCAGAGCCGGTTTTCTATCGTAATGACGGAACCCTGCTGCTTTGGCATCGCGAGGATGCAGGCGAGGCACATCGCTTCGAGAGTGTCCTCGCAAGGCGCGACGCGCAGGCGCATCTGGTTCACGTGGATGCGGCTCGGCTGGCTCAACTGGAACCAGCACTCGATTCAAGGTTTCAGCAGTCCTTTTATCTTCCCGGCGAGGCACAGATTGACAATCGGGCCCTGCTGAAGACTCTAGCCCTAGCGCTCGAAGAAGCAGCTGTTCGGTGTCACTGGCAAACGGTTGTGGCGGGGGATGCGCTGCCCGCCGCGGGCATTGTTGTAGACTGCCGTGTCATGGGCGCACGCCGAGATTTATCGCAACTGCGTGGCGTGCGCGGCGAAATTGTACGCCTCGATGCGCCGGACGTCGAATTGGGTCACATGCTGCGCCTGCTGCACCCACGTTTTTCCGTTTATATGGTGCCTCGCTCTGAGGGTAAGTTGGTTGTTGGGGCCACCAGCGTCGAGAGTGACGATCGCTCTCCAATGTCAGTGCGCGGCGCATTGGAATTACTCACCTCTGCATACTCCATTCTGCCGGCCCTCGCGGAGGCGCGCATTCTGGAGTTTGCTACGCAGGTGCGACCAACCCTCCCCGACAACCGGCCTGCGTTTTTCTACCATCTCGGACGGTGCGTGCTGAGAATCAACGGACTGTATCGTCACGGTTTTCTGCTGTCACCCGCAATCGTTGAGGAGGCGCTGCCCTTGCTATCCGGGCAATGGAAAGAATCGTACACCGGGCGATGGTCCTGCCTGCGTATGTGTGTCCACCAGGTCGAGGAGGAACAAGCATGTCCGTCCTTGTAAATGGGCGAATGCAAAATCTACCAGAGCCGCCAACCTTGGCGGCATTGCTAGTGGCGCTCGCTCCATCAATTCCATTCGCTGTAGCCCGAAATGGCGAATTTGTTCCGTGCGCAAACTATGGCGGATGCGAAATCCAGCCGGGCGACCATATCGACATCGTGCATCCTGCAGTGGGAGGTTAGCGTGAACGATAGTAAAACAGAAGACACACTCACCTTGTATGGAGAGACTCTCGCGAGTCGCCTTCTACTCGGCACATCGCGGTACGAATCTCCTGTCCAATTGGCGGCTGCGATACGCGCAGCCGATCCCGCGCTGCTTACCGTGTCCGTTCGGCGGCAGCTTCCAAGTGGACGCCCAGGTTCACAGAACGCAGGTGGGTCTTTCTGGAATTTGCTGAGCGAGACCGGCCGCAAGATTCTCCCCAACACCGCGGGCTGTTATACTGCCCGCGAGGCGGTGAATACGGCCTCCATGGCACGCGAGTTGTTCCAGACGAATTTCATAAAACTTGAAGTCATCGGAGATGAAGTGAATCTCCAGCCAGATCCCTTTGGACTGGTTGATGCCGCTAGAGAACTCGTAAAACTCGGCTTCCAAGTCTTGCCGTACTGCACGGAAGACTGGGTTCTTTGTAAGCGTCTGATGGATGCTGGCTGTGAGGTGCTCATGCCCTGGGCGGCCCCGATCGGAACCGGTCAGGGAGCACGCAATCCTCGTGGTTTACGCGATCTGCGCGAACGTGCTCCCCAGATTCCATTGATCGTGGATGCAGGTATGGGCCTTCCCTCTCACGCCTGTCAAGTCATGGAGTGGGGCTTCGACGGGGTGCTGTTAAATACAGCTGTGTCGCGAGCCCTTGACCCAGTCCGCATGGCGAGTGCCTTTGCCCAAGCTGTTAGGGGAGGGCGCAGCGCATTTCTGGCTGGACCAATGGTTATGCAGGAAGCAGCTGTTTCAAGCACTCCTGAAATCGGTCGTCCCTTCGCTTCCGATTCGTCACAGTCGGCGGGTCCGTCGTTTCGCGCTGGCTTGGCACCTCGGTAGCTCCTACACAATTGCCACCGCTCGAACGTACGCCAACCGTGGGAACATCGGTTCTCGACTTCGACACTCGGAACGGATTCCACGGTTCACGTGTTTTCCATTCCTAACTCTTGGCCATTCAGCCTAGAACCATTCAGCTGTGCAACATTGACGGTTTATCCATTGGTGAGAATGGGTTCAAGCGTCGCCTCTCGCTTTCATCGACGCAAGCGCTCACATTCTTTTCGTGCACACTCGGCTTGTTAGCTCTGACACGAATCCACGTCACCAATATTGACGCGTCACCATCATCCGACGCCGGCTCGCAGACAGGCACACTGCTTGAACTTGCTTACGACCATCTAACACGTGCGTCTTCAATGACCTGACATCCCTGGATCAATCCCTACGTTTGGCAACATCCTTGCTTTTGACTCATTCAAGTTTCCACTCGAGGAAACCCATCAGACATGGCTGAGAATCGCTCGTTGATTCTCAGCTTGGCGGCTGAACCTTAGCCAACAATCGATTCTGATCCACCTCAAGGAACAATCGGAGGAATAATGAAGAGATTTCAGACTGTAGTCGCTGTTTCGGGATCGGGGTCGTTCACGCGGAGGCCACAAGTGCGAGCGGCACTATGGATCCTTGCAGTCGCCATGAGCGTGATATGTCACGGAGTCGTGCCAGCCTGCGCACAGGAATCCTCGGCACAAGGGGCATCCGAGATAGCCAAGCAAGCCCAGAATCCTATTGCTAACGTGATCTCAGTACCGCTGGAGAATGACTTCTACCCTCACACTGGAATCGATAAGGACGACAGTTACGTCTTGGAGATGAAACCCGTCGTCCCCTTCAAATTGGGAAATGACTGGAATCTGATTACGCGAACTATCATTCCTATCGTCCAGGTGCCAGATCTTTCGCCCACCATACACGGAACAAGTGGTCTGGGAGACATACAAACTTCGTTGTTCTTCTCGCCTGCAAAAGTAGGCAAGATCATCTGGGGTGCTGGGCCAGTCATCTCCTTGCCCACCGCAACCGAAGACATTCTTGGAACAAAGAAAACCAGCATCGGCCCAACCGCCGTCGCACTGACCATCCAGGGGCATTGGTTATTCGGAACATTGGTGCAAAACCTGTTCTCGGTGGCAGGACCCCGAGAGCGATCCGACGTAAATCAAATGCTGATGCAACCCTTCGTGAACTACAACTTGCGCCATGGGTGGTATCTGACGTCGTCGCCGATCATTACTGCTAATTGGGAAGTAAGTGGCAATAATCGATGGACCGTGCCAGTTGGCGGCGGAGTTGGAAGGATCGTTCACTTCGGAAAGATTCCTGTGAGCACCTATGCCCAGGTTTTTCGAAACGTGGAGCGTCCGGCCGGCACAACAAGCTGGTCCGCAAGATTTCAGATGCAGTTTCTATTCCCAAAGAAGTAACGGAATGCCGATACGAAAAGCAGGAGCGGAATGGAAGGGTGATTTCATCGAAGGGGCGCGCGCCTAAGGCTCAGCGGTGGCGCCTTCGAAGGTCCTTATTCTTTTAAGCGCAATGTGGAAGGAGGTGACCGATGCCCAGAACGGTGATGGTGAACTCTGGAATTGTGAGATACGCCCAGAACATTTCGGTGGGCCCACATCGGCTCCAGGTGGACGAACCACGCGATTCCGGCGGCAACGATGTTGGTCCCGATCCGTATGAGTTGCTGTTGTCTGCGCTGGGCGCGTGCACCAGTATGACTCTTTGCATGTATGCCGAGCGGAAACAGTGGCCCCTCCAAGGTGTGCAGGTGCGATTGGCGCACTCGAAAATCTACGCCGAGGATTGCGCGGCGTGCGATACCAAACAGGGGACGCTGAACCAAATCGACGTAGAGATTTCTCTCATTGGTGATTTATCTGAAGATCAGCGGCAGCGACTTATGGAGATCGCTGATCGTTGTCCTATCCACCGCACCCTGATCTCCGAGATGCAGATTCGCACGACATTGACTGTGGCTGATACCGCCACCGGTTAGGACAACTATTAGTGATCTGCTTGTGAGAGTAGAGAACGAAGCTTCACATGCCGCCAAAGCAATCTTAGTGGGCAACGAAGTGTTCACGCCGGCAGCGCGGGCGCCTTGGGTACGTACCGCTACGGTTTGGCCATACGACGGAAATGCGATGTCTATTCTTGATCTTTTCTTAGCAGCAATCAGCCTGGCACCCGTGGGACTCTTCCTTCTCTTTTGGAAGATGTTCCCCGATGACCGTGGCATCCACCCAATTTATAGAGACTCCAGATTGAACGACACACAAAAGGACAGGGGCATCAGTACGTCACCGAGCCTATAAAACGTCATCTATTTGCTTTCGCTGCGAGCGATCAGGTCTATTTTGCGAACTTCGATCCAGTTAAGCGACGCGGAGAACTCATACTCATGAACTTTGGGAACCACGCGGATAAGTCTGCAGTAGAAGGTGGCAAGCGAGCAGCCTTCATCGTGGTAGCCGCGTTGGCACTCACGCTACGACCCAGAGTCAACAATCGGCGATCGGCGATTCCACCGAGGCTTCCGCATCGGTGAGCCAACCAGCGAACGCACCTCGGAGGCAAGCCCAACAGGTCGAACTGGGCCCCACCGCCGTGCACAAACAGATTGCACAAACGGATTCATCAGCCCTCAGAAGGATCACCGATCCATCCGACGACGGAGGCGCTCGACGCTGGCCCGCCAGCAGCTCCGTCTTCGATCGCAGGGAACCCAGATCCTCAACAGACTGCATCGGCTCCGAGCGGGCAGAGTCCAGCCGGCAATAGTGACCACATCTTGACGGGCGGCCGCCTCTTGATTCCCCGCCGTTCCCATTCTCCGACTGGGGATACGGAGGCGCACCCGATATTGGCGCACCCGATGGCAACACTTATCCCTTGATGTCGGCGCTCAATCTCGAGAACAGCCGCACGAAAGTTTACGGATCGGTCGCGGGCAGCTTCAATTTCAGCACCTCGGCCAAGAATACCTTCCCGGTCTCCTACGACATTTTTCCCAACAAGATCGAACTCAATCAAGCGGTCGTATACATCGAACGTCTACCCGACACAGTGCAAAACAGCCATTTCGACTGGGGATACCATGTGACGGGATTCTACGGTATCGACTATCGCTTCACGACCGCGAAGGGCTACTTCAGCCAGCAACTCTTGCAGTCCAACAAACAGTATGGCCTCGATCCTGTTTTGGAGTACTTCGTCCTCTACTTCCCTGTCAAAGATGGCCTCAACATTCGAATTGGCCGGTTCCTCTCGGTTCCCGGAATCGAAGCGCAATCGGCGCCGAACAATTACAACATGACGCACTCACTGCTCTACACCATCGATCCCTTCACTGACACCGGAGCAATCGCCAGCCTCAAACTGAACAAGCAGTGGATGGTCCAGTTTGGCGTATCGGGCGGTCACGATGTTGCACTGAACTGATGATGCCAAAGCCTCAGGCATCTCTTGCTTGAACTATTCGACTGCGAGTATGAGTACTGCTGTCACACCGTAGACTAGGCGCAACAGGTTACCTGTCTTCATCAGTTCCCTCGACTTTCAGACTGCTGGTTCGATGGCGAGTCGGTTATTGAGTGTGCGCCGAAGAAAAGCCCACGCTCACTGTTGTTCATTGTCTCGTCGCCGTGTAACGAAGCAATTCATCTGCCATCACGTTCGATCGAAATGGAAATCAAACTTGCTCGCCATCAGCTGCACTGCGCCTGAAGGCATGGTTGCTCGCTTCTCGTGAAACCGACTTGAGGTATCTGATTTCAGGTGTCATTCCATGACACGAGTCATGGGATCACAGTTCTTCACACGTGACTCAAGGCGATCTGCGGCTTCACAGCCTCGAATATTGCGAGGGTTGTGCGTTGAGTGTGACCGTTCCGTGTTGGCCCTCGTCTTGCAATATCAATGGTCGTGAACGCGTAGGTGCAGAGTTACTTTTCGAGCCTCGCGATCAACCTAGGACACCTGGCAGCGCCAGTTACAAGAAGGAGAAATGCATGAGTTATTCATCAAACGGAAATCGTCCCAAGCTTAGCGAGAAGGGACTTCTCACACCTGATAACTGTGTCGTGGCGTTGATCGACCCTCAGGGCCAAATGTTATTTGGCACGAGCAATTTCGATCGCCAAGGAATCATCAACAATACGGTCGCCCTCGGAAAAGCCGCGAGGGTATTTGATGTACCCGTGGTTTTGACAACGGTCGAGACCAAGTCCTTCAGCGGGAATATGTGGCCGCAGCTACGAGCCGTATTCCCGGGCCAGGAACCCATCGAGCGTTCATCGATGAACTCTTGGGATGACAAACACTTTGTCGCCGCGATCGAAAAAAACGGACGCAAAAAGATTCTCATTGCCGGCCTTTGGACAGAAGTCTGTGTTGCGTTTCCGACGGTACAGGCGATTCATGACGGCTACGAGGTCTACGTGGTCGAGGATTGCTGCGGCGACGTGAGTCAGCTTGCTCATGACAACGCGATGAAGCGTGCCATTCAAGCTGGCGCAAAACCGGTCACGTCCATGTCCGTCATGCTCGAATGGCAGCGCGACTGGGCCCACAAGGAAACCTACGATGCCGTGATGGACATTGTTAAGAACCATTACGGTGCTTATGGGATCGGAGTCGAGTACGCATACACGATGGTACACGGCGCCCCACCCACGAAGTTCCCCGAATACGAGGTTCCTACTCCTGCCTTGGCTCACAAATAAAGAACAGGGGCGGGAGCTTGCTTCCGCCCTTTCTCAACGTGAATGAAGACAAAGAAGGAGATTCGTGTGTCCGCTGAAATCATTTTGCACAACGCCAAGATCGCCACAAATGGGGTGCCATCGTTTGTCGAAGCGATCGCTATCTCTGATGGAAAGGTGACTGCCACCGGTGGAAACGAAAACATTCTGCGTCTACGCGGGCCGGCGACTCGCGTCATCGACGGCCAGCGGCGCACCGTCATTCCTGGACTCAATGATTCGCATATGCATCCGATTCGTGGCGGGCTCAACTACAACCTTGAGTTGCGCTGGGACGGTGTACCTTCGCTCGCCGACGCTCTCCGCATGCTGAAAGAGCAGGCGGCGCGGACGCCTGCGCCGCAGTGGGTCCGAGTTATCGGCGGGTGGACAGAGTTTCAGTTCGCCGAGCGCCGCATGCCGACGCTGGATGAGATTAATGCAGTGGCGCCCGACACACCGGTCTTCATTATGCATTTGTACGACAGAGCGCTGTTGAACGGAGCGGCTCTTCGCGCTGTGGGCTATGACAAGAATGCCCCGGAGGTTCCGGCCGGTGAAGTTCAACGCGACCGTCACGGGAACCCCACAGGTCTCCTCATCGCGAAGCCGAACGCAAATATTCTCTACTCCACCCTGGCGAAGGGTCCGAGACTGTCACGAGAGGATCAGCTGAATTCTTCACGGCTGTTCTTCCGCGAACTCAATCGGTTTGGAATTACCAGTGTGATTGATGCGGGCGGCGGATTTCAAAACTATCCTGATGACTACGCCGTTGTGAACGAACTGCACCGAAATGGGGAACTTTCCCTCCGGCTCGCTTACAACCTCTTCACCCAGAAGCCGAAACAGGAGCTGGCCGACTTCCAGAGCTGGACGAAAATTACAAAGGCTGGGGAGGGCGATGATTTCTATCGCGTTAACGGCGCGGGGGAAATGCTCGTTTTCTCCGCCGCGGACTTTGAGGACTTTCTTGTGCCACGGCCGGACATGCTCCCCGTGATGGAAAGCGAACTGAAAGCAGTCATTAGACATCTAGTAGAGAATCGCTGGCCATTCCGCTTGCACGCGACATACAACGAGACGATCGAACGAGCATTGAACGTTTACGAAGAAGTCAATCGAGAGATTCCGTTTGACGGCCTCCACTGGTTCTTCGATCACTGCGAGACCATCAGCGATCGCAATATCGAACGTGTGAAAGTACTGGGCGGCGGAATCGCGGTGCAGAACCGCATGGCATTCCAAGGTGAGTACTTTGTCGAGCGATACGGGGCGCAGCAGGCCAAACGCACACCGCCCATTCGCCGAATGCTCGAGCTCGGCGTTCCGGTTGGGGCTGGCACAGACGCGACACGCGTCTCAAGCTACAACCCGTACCTTTCCCTCTATTGGCTTATCACTGGAAAGACAATAGGCGGTCTTGGTCTGTATCCGCAAGAAAACCGGCTGGATCGGGAGGAAGCACTCAAGCTCTACACGATGGGCAGCAGTTGGTTTTCAACAGAAGATAGAAAGAAGGGAGCTCTTGCTCCTGCGCAACTGGCGGACTTGGGCGTTCTTACCGCGGATTATTTCTCGATTCCGGATGAGGAGATCAAGCAACTCGAATCCGTGCTCACGATCGTCGGTGGGAAGATCGTTTATGCCACCGAAGAATTCTCAAAAAGTGCGCCGCCAGCATTACCAGTGAGTCCAAGCTGGTCTTCTGTCAAAGAGTATGGCGGTTATGCAAAGGGGCAGCGCGAAGTAGTTGGCGCGTCTCATTCGGCTTCCTGTTCGCATAGCGAGACCTCCGCACCAAGCCGGGCGAAATCGCACTTGCGAGTGCTGGGCGACCTCGGCCTTTGGGGCTTGGGTTGCGACTGCTTTGCATTCTAATTCCGCGATGGAGGAGGGATGGAGATGAAAGTGTTGTTCGTATCGTTTGTAGTTGGTCTCGGTGTGGGTGCTCTGTACGGGCTCATCCGGGTCAAGAGTCCAGCGCCGCCTATCGTAGCGTTACTCGGCCTGTTAGGAATGGTGCTTGGCGAACAGTTGGGGATATGGATTCAAACAAAGAAGCTCGATGTTCCGCGCGCTGCGGCCGTCTGCCTTGTCGGTGAGTCCTACGATTCGGCGGCATCCGCCCGAAACGCTTTAGCGGCGTCAGAGCCCGAGGTTGTCGAGCAAAGTAAGTGATCGTCAGTTTGGGAGAAGACGGAATGCGCTTCAACAAGAATATCGTCGGAACATGCGTTGCCCTAGTTCTGCCCCTCGGTCTCGCGGTTGGATCTCTCCACGTCACTGCGTTTGCCCAAAGTGCGCAAACAGCCGAAACCGTAAGCGTAGCTGTAGGGCCGCAGTACGACACCACACATGTCTACGTGGCTCCGGAAGATTTTGATCGTTTCGTCGCGAGTTTGATTGCGACATTTGGTGGCACAACGACCAGGCAGGGAGTCTTCACAGTAACTCCTACCCAGAGCAGCACTATGTCGCAACTGGTCCTGACGCCAGTGGGGAGCGTGTCCGTGTTCGGCTTTAAAACACCGATTCCGTATCCATTCGGCTTGGAACGCACCGGCTACCTGGTGAGGGACATGGACGAGGCGGTCCGCGCCGCCAAGGTCTCTGGCGCAGACGTGTTCGTCGCTCCCTTCAACGACCCGATTGGTAGAGATGCGATTATTCAGTGGCCCGGTGGTGTGAACACACAATTGTATTGGCACACAACGGCCCCAGCCTATGCCCCGCTCCAGACAGTCCCGGAAAATCGGGTATATGTGTCTCCGGACAGGGTGGATGCCTTCGTGCGCAGCTTTCTTGCTTTCTCCCAGGGGAACGTTGTTTCGGATGAAGCGCTAGCGCCAGGAGTTGAAATCGGCAAACCCACGGACACCCACCGAAGGGTGAGAATCGAATCAAAATTCGGCAAATTAACGGCTCTCGTTACCGATGGCCACCTTCCATATCCCTATGGCCATGAGATGACTGGATACGAGGTGGCGAATCTGGCAGACACGCTCACTAAGGCCAAAGCAGCCAATGTGGACATACTCGTCCCTCCTTACAAGGTCGACGAACGAGATGCCATTGTTGTCAGGTTTCCGGGGGGATACATCGCGGAAATCCATTCCATAACAAAGAAATAGGACGCACGAACAACTTCTAACGATAGTGGGTGAACAGCCTGGGATCTAGTCGCTTTGCAACAAGAAATCATCAATTTTGAATTCAAAGGAGTATCGAATGAAGACCTGGTTTATCACCGGCGCGTCGCGTGGATTCGGCGCTCTATTTGTCAAAGAAGCGTTGGATCGAGGCGACAATGTTGTCGCGGCAGCGCGCAATCCCCAAGTCCTCGCAGAGAAATTCGGTGCGCGCCCCAACCTCCTTGCGATCAAGCTAGACATCACTAATGAGGAACAGGCTCGTGAAGCTATGTGGCAGACGGTTGAGCGATTCGGGCGTATTGACGTGCTGATCAATAATGCGGGATTTGGCGTGCTCGGCGCGGTCGAGGAAATCTCAGGTGCAGAAGTAGAAGCCGTTTATCGGACTAACGTCTTCGGTCTGCTCTCGGTCACGCGCGCTGCTTTGCCGCAATTACGTCATCAAGGTTCGGACCATATCATCAATATCTCTGCGGTCGCCGGATATCAAAGCTGGTTTGGCTGGGCCGTCTATGCCTCGACGAAGTTCGCGGTTGAGGGCATCTCCGAAGGATTGGCTATGGAAGTCAAGCCTTTGGGCATCAAGGTGACAATCGTCGAACCTGGTTATTTCCGTACTGATTTTCTGGATCGTCAATCACTGACCATTTGCCCGACCGTCATCGAAGACTATGCCCAAACGACCGGAGCAATGCGTCAGGCTGCAGTGTCGTTGAATCACCAGCAACCGGGTGACCCGGAACGCATGGCAAGAGCCCTCCTGAAGATCGTAGACGACCCGAATCCACCGTTGCGGATGCCTTTCGGCTCTGACACCATCGCCACGATTGAGGCAAAGAACGCCTTCGTTGCGGAGAAATTGAACAACTGGCGCACACTGGCTATCTCCACCGACTTCGCGATGTGAACTTCAGAACGAAGAGATACATGCGAACGTTACTGATTTTCGTAGTCATGTTTCTTGCAGGTTCGCTGCTCTTGCAAGCCCAGTCGGCTCCTACCACTGAATCCCCGCCTCCGGCACCAACCTATCACTTGCTTCGCGAAGACGACGACTGCAGTTTCCTTGCCGATTACGCGGAACGACAGGATTTTTGGGATCCCATCAAATATATTCCTCTGCGATCAGGCCGGAATGGCTGGTTCCTCTCCATGGGCGGCGAAGCTCGCGAGATTTGGGAACAGATTGGAAACGACAACTGGGGCCAACAGCCGTTCATGAACGGCTATTTCAACCAGCGGTACATGTTTTATTTCGACGTTCACTACGGCGAACACGTTCGCTCGTTCGTGGAGCTAAAAAGCGGTCTGAATTCTTACCGCATCGGCGGCCCGAGGCCGATCGACGAGAAGAAGCTCGATTTCGAGTCCGCATTCCTCGAAATCGGAACAGGGGATGATCGGAACTGGCTTAAGTTCAGAGCCGGCAGACAGGAGATGGAGTACGGATCTGGTCGCATCATCGACGTGCGGGAAGGCCCAAATGTCCGCTTGAGCTTTGACGGATTCAAGGTAAAGACCGGCATCGGATCTTGGCAGATTGACGGCTTCGCCATGCGACCCGACCTGGATAAGCCCGGATTTTTTGATAATGCCCCCAACCACTCCGTCGGATTTTGGGGACTTTATGGCGTCCGACTCCTTAAAGAGAGCCTCACGCTGGATACGTACTACCTTGGCCTCGACCGAAAAACCGCGACCTTCAACCGAGGTGTCGGCCAAGAGGTGCGCCACAGCATCGGGGCGCGTCTCTCTCGTCCCGTCGCTCAAACGAAACCGAGTTGGGATTTCGACTATGAAGCGCTTTGGCAATTTGGGACCTTCGGTTCCGCAAATATCCGGGCATGGACTGTGGCATCGGAAACCGGTTACCGATTCCCGACCGTTCCGCTCAAACCACGATTCAGCGTCAAGGCAGACATCTCCAGTGGGGACGACCCCAGGACGAATACTCTCGGTACGTTCAATCCCTTGTTTCCGAAGGGCAATTATTTTGGGGTCCTCGCCACGGCAGGTCCTGGTCCCATCAACTTTATCGACGTACATCCTCATGTTGAAACGGCGTTGCCGCACAGTCTGACTGCCTCCGTTGATTGGATATTTCAGTGGCGCGAGAGCCTGCGCGACGGTGTGTATTCCGTCCCGGGATTTCTGATTATTCCCGCCGGAAAGAGCAACGAGCGTTTCGTCGGGCATCGCCCAGGCACGGAGGTGCGCTGGCAAGCGAATGGTCACCTCTGGTTTCAGGCCGACTACGGAATCTTTTACGCGGGGAAATTCGTTAAGGAGAGTCAGCCAGGCCACAACCTCAATTACTGGGCATTGTGGGCCGGCTACAAGTTCTAGGGCAGTGGAGCCCAATTATTCATGGCGAGCAGTCCAACCACTGAAAAGGTCGTACCGTACGCCCTGCTCGGAATGACGGCGGTCACCGGCCTGGTGGACGCCGTCAGTTTTCTGTCGCTCGGGCGCGTCTTCACGGCGAACATGACGGGGAATATCGTGTTTCTCGCGTTTGCAACGGCGCACGTGTCCGGACTGTCCATCGCGCGCTCGTTAACCGCACTCTTGGCTTTTGTTGTAGGGGCGATACTCGGCGGACGGGTCATGGCGCGGGCGAGTGCCGATTCACAGATCCGATTTGCAGCACAAGCGTTCCTCCTGGAGGTGGCCTTTTTGTTTGCAGCGTCGTTTTGCGGCATTGGATACCGAAGTGATCTGCTCAAAGCTTCCTTTCAACCGTTCGCTCTGATCGCGTTGACGGCGCTCGCGATGGGCACACGGAATGCCGCTGTCCGGAAACTCGCAATCCCGGATCTGACGACAACGGTCCTGACATTAACGATTACGGGCATCGGCGCGGACTCTTCGCTCGCGAACGGCAACAACCTGAGATTGGCGAGAAGGGTTGCCTCGGTGGCTGCTATGTTCTTGGGAGCGGCGTTGGGTGCAGTGGTCATAAATTACTCGATCTCAGCGCCCCTGTGGCTTGCGACCGCAATTTCCGCTGTGTGTAGTGCAGGGTTGGTCCGCGTTGCCGACCACCCAGATAATCGAGACATCACGTCAAGTGAGTCTCGTGACGCTTGAATGAGGCCGCTGAGAATTAGACCAACCTCCCGGCCTGCATCCATCTGGGGCATATGGGCACGGCACATACTTGGAGAAATTGTTGGAGGACGATAACGTGCAAGTAAATTCACATACCGGAGACCGGAGATGAGTGACATTGTTGCGGTATGATCTGGAAATATCCTGAGCATTCAGGTGAATCGTCCAGCAAAAAAAAGAACGCAATGACTTCGAGCATGTATATCACGGTGGCGGAGTTCCTTGAGGACGCAGCGAAAGACGATCAGATAGGTATTATGCGACTACATCATAGCTCACTAACACTCGAGTGAGCATTTGAACTCGGGAACTTGAGTGGAATGACTTAACTACGTGGACTTTCGGCGGCCCAATTTTCAAAGACAAGACGTTCTTCTTTTTCTCATACGAGGGTTCACGGTTGTGCCAGCCGTTCACGCAACAGAGCGTTGTCCCAGATGCCGAGTCGCGGCTGCAAGCTCCCGCAGCTATGCAGCCACATTTGAGTGGCGTATCCTACGACGAATGGTTCGGCAGTGGGGTCCGGGCTGAACCACGGACGCCACCAGAAGAGAAGACCAGCATGGGGATTAATGTGTGCAGCACACAGGCATCATTTCACTGAACAATGGGTCGATTCGCTTCGCTGCGGGGCCTGGTGGTACGTTGCACACCTGTTTGCTAGCCGATCCTGGGCGGAGCATGGCATCAAGTATCTTTTGAGGCCAGCCTTATTCCGAGACCAAGGTCGATTCTCATGCACGGAACAATACGGTTGCTCGCCAAAGCTTCATGTAGCCCGAGCTTTGCGGTCTGCCTGCTCGTGATCGTGACAGCCTTCGAGGTCTTCGCTCAATCAGCCTCGACTGGGGCCTTAACCGGTACAGTCACCGACCCAAAGGGGGCAGTCGTGCCGAAGGCTACGATCACTCTGCGTAACAACGGAACGGGCCAAGTTCTCATTGGCGTAACCGATCTTGAGGGTTTATACCGCTTTTCCTTGTTGCCGCCTGGCCAATATGAGTTGACGGTGGAAATGGCGGGCTTTGCGCCGCACCTCTTGCGTGAGGTGATCATTCAGATTAGCGAAGTGAGGCGAATTCCCGTCAAGCTTGCGGTCCAAGGTGCCAGAGAAGAAGTCGAAGTCGAATCCACGCTCCTGCAAACCGAGGGCGCTGCACTCGGAAGGGTGATTGACGGGTCGACGATTGTTGCCTTGCCCCTGGTGAATCGCAACTACACGGAGATTCTTGGTCTGACAAGTGGAACCAACACCGATGTGGTGGATGCGACGCAACTGGGAGCCGGAAGCCAGGAGATCCGCGCCAATGGCGCGCGTAGCGCTGACAACAACTTCATGCTGAACGGCGTGGACGCGAACAGCTACGGCGCCAATATGACGGAGGCCACCTCTAGCAGTGGTGGTGGGCTGGCGATTCCCGCTCCCGACACCATTCAGGAATTCAAGGTGCAGAATTCGCTCTACGATGCTCAATATGGCCGCGGCGGCGGCGCCAACGTCATCGTAGAGACCAAGTCGGGTACCGCCCAACTTCATGGGAACGCCTACTACTTTGGCCGCAACGAGGCCTTGAACGCGAACAATTTCTTTGCGAACGCAACCGGCGTAGCTAGAGGAGAATTGCGCCGCCACCAGCCCGGTGGCACGCTGGGCGGGCCCGTGCCCTGGTCCAGGAAGCGAGCCTTTTTCTTCGTTTCTCATCAAGCGACACGCGACGCGAATGCGGCCTCGCTCGCCGGCAGTGTGCGATCCCTAAGTCTACCGCCCATACCAGCGCTCCGAACGCCGGCCGCGCTCGGAGCGGTGTTCGCTGGTCAAACAGGATTGTTCGGAGGGGTAAAGATCGCGCCCGATGGATCGAACATCAATCCGGTAGCTCTCAATCTGCTGAACGCCAGAAATCCCGATGGGTCGTTTGTGATTCCGAGTCCGCAGACTGCCGGTGGTGGCGTCAATTACACAGCGGTCTTGCCCGGACACTACGATGAAGACCAGTTCAACACGAATCTGGATGTAAGCCTGACAAAGGCCGATCAGTTATCGACGAAATTCTTCTTCGCGAACACGAATCTGAACCTGCCGTTCTCAGGGGCCTCCGTCCCCGGATTCCCGGCGCTTCATGACTTCAATAACCGGAATCTGGCCATTGCACACACGCACATCTTCTCCCCGCAGGCCATCAATCAATTCCGCTTCGGCTTCTCTCGTATCATCGGTCGAGGCTTCACCCCGGCACCGCTGACGGCTCAGTCGGTGGGGATCAGCCGTGTCGGCGACACGCAGGAGCGAAGCCTGCCACAGATGCAGGTACTGGGCGCGTTCTCGCTTGGCAACTTGCCAAACGATAAAGCCGTGACGGCGAACAACAATCTCTATTTCTCGGACACGCTCGCTTTGGCCCGCGGGAAGCACAATCTCCGGTTCGGAGCGGAGATTTTCCGTAATCAATTCAATTCAAGATTGGATATCACGGACGGAGAGCTCACCTTCCTTTCCTTTCCCGATTTTCTGCTCGCTTTGCCTGCGGGACCGGTGAATACAGGTGGCAATGGCACTTCATTTTCCAACGTGTTCGCTTCGTCAGTTACCGCTGCGGTTCCCGATATAGGATTGCGCTCAGCCGCGGCTCATTTTTTCGTGGTCGATGATTACAAAGTCTCGCCTGCTCTCACGCTCAATCTGGGATTTCGACTGGAGGTCAATGGACAGCCGAGCGAGGCCCATGGGCGCATGACCAATTTCTACCCAGAGTTCTATGTTCCGCCTCCGCCGGGTGGATTCACAAATCCTGTGACCTCCGGATTCGTCTTGGCGGATAATTATGGCGGCCCTACCCCGGCAGGCTTTCCGCGCAAAAATTCGACACTCCTTAACGACCCCGTTCAACTGCATCCCGGGCCGCGTCTAGGCTTTTCTTGGCGGCCCTTCCCATCGCGCGATCTTGTCATCAGGGGAGGCTATGGCATCTACGCCAATCGCATCTACTTCTATTCACTCGGTACGACCCTGGCTTTGAATCCGCCATTCACCATCTCGAAGGACTTGATCGGGGCGGCCAATGCCGCAGCCAGCCTGCAATTCCCGCTCCCGGTACTCCCCCCAGCGTCTTCCTTTCCCAACTTCGCCGGTACGATGCTGCCTGGTCCGCCTTACACGGGGGATCATAACCCTTTCGTCGCAGTAATCGTTGATCCTGCTTTCAGAGAGGCGACCGTTCAGCAATATGGCCTGGAGGTTCAGCAGCAGTACAAGAGTTTCCTAATTTCGCTCGCCTACGCTGGTGCCAAAAGCACACACCTTCCCATATCAAGAAGCAATAATCAGTCTCTTCTAGCCAGTCCCGCCAATCCTGTGAATGGGTTGTCCACCAACTCGGCCGCCAATGCGGTGGAACGAGTCCTTTTTCTCGGGCTCCAGCCGATTGCCTTTAGGGTCGAGAGCAGCGGAAACTGCAACTACAACTCTCTGCAAGCAACCATCAAAAAGCGATTGAGCCATGGCCTTCAGATCCTGGCGGCTTATACTTTCTCCAAATCGATTGATACTGCCGGCGACACTCTTGGCTCTGCAGCTTTTGGCGTTTACGGCACTCCGATCTTTGGCCAGCAGGTGTTCAATGATCAGCACAACCTCGGTGCTCAGCGAGGTCCTTCGGATTTCGATCGCACGCACCGCTTCGTCCTCAGCTCCACGTGGACTCTACCCCAACCGGTGAACCGCAACCGACTCTTATCCGGGTGGGCCTTCTCCGGTGTCGCGACGCTCCAGTCCGGACTCCCATTCAGTATTTACGACAGCGCCGCCGGCACGCTCTTCGGGCCAGCAACTTCCTTCACCACAGGTAGCCTGGCACCGGGGGCGACGCTGCAGGATGCGATTAAGAGCGGTAATGTGAGCAGCCGCGTTAATCAGTTCTTCAACACCAGCGCGTTTGTTCCGGCGACGCTCATGCACGCGGGAGGTCTGATCGATGGCCAGTTTCCAGTTTCCGGCGATGGGACGATCTTTGGGAGTTTAGGGAGGAACATCCTTAGAGGGCCGGACCAGCACAACTTCGATGCAGCTCTCATCAAGCGCACCAAACTCACAGAGCAGGTCGGGATCGTTTTCCGCTGGGAGGTTTTCAACGTTCTTAATCACCCGAACTTTGCAAATCCCGCGGGCTTTGTCTCGAGTCCGAGCACTTTCGGAAAGATCAGCGCTATGAGCGTGAATCCTCGCATCATGCAATACGGGCTGAAGCTGGAGTTTTGATGGTGTGCTGGAGCTTCACGGTGGTTCCGCGAGCAGCCCATCCTCGGTCCAGACAAGGACACTAAATAATGACGCATCGATCTGAGTACTTTGCCGGTAAGACAGAGAGCAGCGTAGCCGTCAACGCCGAGGCCGATACGACAGCGGAAGGCTGGGCGATCGCCTACGAGCAGATGGCGCTCGTTGGCGCAGACGGGACGGAGTTCCCCCTCTCTGCTGGACAGAATAGCTCACGCGCTGGCCGTCGTTCAGCCTGGAAGCTTGGTCGATCAATCGATAATGATATCGCGGTCACAATCGCTTCCCTCAGGGGTCAAGCCTCCAGTGAGACCAGTATTGGCCGCCTGCATGATGATAGTCTTGTTGACCGCGATGCACGCTTTGAGCACTCTCCACTAATCTTTTTGCAAATGTTCGAGGCCTAGCCCGGCTGCAATTTGTGATTGTCGACGACGAAACGCCCTGAAGTTGGAGGACCACCATCGTGGAACTCTCACAGTATGTGCTCAAACCTCTCCGGAAGGATGAGGAATTCATCCTCTACCGGGGCGAGAACTTGGACCTGCCCGGTTCACCATCCGTTCTCTTGCTAGTTCCTGCGTCGATGCAGCCAGCGTTGGAGACCATAAAAAAGGTCGAGTACGAATACTCGTTGAGGGATGAACTCGACCCAGCCTGGGCGGTTCGACCCCTCGCCGTCTCCGAGCAACCTAGACAGATGTCGCTCGTGCTCGAAGATCGTGGTGGTGAGACTCTCGATCGATTGCTTCCGGGACCGATGGAGTTGACGCAGTTCCTGCGCTTCGCGGTCGGTATCGCAACCGCACTCGGCGGGTTGCATGAGAAGGGGCTGATCCACAAGAACGTGAAGCCTCCAAATCTTCTCGTTAATCCCGTGACGGGTCAGGTCCGGCTCATGGGTTTCGGGATCGCTTCGCGCCTGCTGCGCGAGCGCCAGCCGCCCGAACCTCCCGAGTTCATCGCCGGAACACTCCCTTACATGCCTCCAGAACAAACCGGGCGAATGAATCGCTCGATCGATTCCCGGAGCGATCTCTATGCTGTCGGAGTGACGCTCTACGAAATGCTGACCGGGACCCTTCCATTCACGGCTTCGGATCCAATGGAACTCGTGCACGCCCACATCGCAAGACAGCCGACACCCCCACATGAGAGGCTGAAGAGTGTTCCGCGCCCGGTTTCGGCAATCGTCATGAAGTTGCTCGCCAAGACGGCTGAGGACCGCTATCAAACCGCGGCGGGCGCCGGCAGTGATCTTCGGCGCTGCCTTCAAGAATGGGAAACGCGGAATCGTATCGACGACTTCCCGCTCGGCGAACACGACACGCCAAACCGGCTGCTGATTCAAGAGAAACTATATGGGCGAGAGTCCGAAATCGACACCTTGCTCGCTGCCTTCGACCGCGTGGTAGCAGGCGCCAAGCCGGAGTTGGTTCTTGTTTCCGGGTACTCCGGTATCGGCAAGTCCTCGGTCGTCAATGAGCTTCATAAATGGCTGGTTCCGCCGCGCGGCCTTTTCGCATCGGGTAAATTCGACCAATACAAGCGCGACATCCCCTACTCCACGCTCGCCCAGGCCTTTCAGCAGTTGATCCAAGCGCTTCTGGGCAAGAGCGAAGCGGAACTATCCCGCTGGCGCGATGCGCTTCGTGAGGCTCTGGATCCCAACGGACAGCTGATAGTGGACCTCGTTCCAAACCTCGAGCTCATTATCGGCGAGCAGCCGCCGGCGCTCGAGCTCTCGCCGCCGGAGGAGCAGGGGCGCTTCCAGCTCGTGTTCCGGCGATTCATCGGCGTTTTTGCGCGGCCGGAGCACCCGCTGGCTCTCTTCCTAGACGACTTGCAATGGCTCGACGCCGCAACGCTCGATCTGCTCGAGGATGTGTTGACCCGGTCGGATCTGCAGCACCTCATGCTGATCGGCGCCTACCGGGACAACGAGGTCACTCCCGCGCATCCGCTGATGCGCAAGCTCGAGGCGATCCGCAACGCGGGCGCGCCCTTACACGAGGTCAGGCTGGCGCCCCTCGGCCGTGAGTATGTGGATCAGCTGATTGCAGACGTGCTTCGCTGTGAGCCGACGCACGCCGCGCCGCTGGGGCAACTCGTGTACGAGAAAACCGTCGGCAACCCATTCTTCGTCATCCAGTTCCTCTTCGCCCTCGCCGACGAGGGGCTGCTCGCGTTGGACCATCGAGTGTCTCGGTGGTCATGGGACCTCGGGCGCATCCAGGCGAAGGGGTACACGGCTAACGTCGCGGATCTGATGGTGGGGAAGCTGAGCCGCCTGCCGGCGAGGACGCTGGAGGCGCTGCAGCAACTCGCCTGCCTCGGCAACAGCGCTGACCTCACCACGCTCGCACTCGTGTGCCGAACGTCGGAGGACCAGGTCCGCGCGGACCTGTGGGAGGCGGTTCGCCTGGAGCTCATCGAGCGGCTGGACGGCGCCTTCAGGTTTGTGCATGACCGTATCCAAGAAGCTGCGTACTCGCTGATCTCTGAACCATTGCGCGCCGACTCGCACCTGCAAATCGGCAGATTGCTCGTGGCGCACACGCCAAAAGATAAGCGCCAGGAGATCATCTTCGAGATCGTTAATCAGCTCAACCGCGGCGCCGCGCTGGTCACGTCGCAGGACGAACGCGAGCAATTGGCTGAGTACAACCTGATGGCAGGCAAGCGCG